>PVMO01019314.1_pt1 | contig 39461 bp, 31 predicted proteins | sample 1853421 | NCBI WGS metagenome assembly PVMO01 (sample SAMN08533511, study PRJNA380276) | Human gut metagenome, whole genome shotgun sequencing project.
AATGGCGTAACACTTGAGCCACTTATGGATGGTTCTCAAGATCGTGACTATCAAGTTGAACAATTTATTTTCTGGGGTGCAGGTCGTGCAGCAGCATTGGCTTTATCCCCTAAATTCAGCAGTGTTGCTTTGTGCGCCAATGCTACGTACATGGTAACTCGTATTGCTCATCTTTATGATGTGGAATTACAATCTGGTGCTGCAGTAGGTTTAGTTGGCGGTCTTAGCACAGCTGTAGGTACAGCGGCTATTTCCCTTCTTATTCCTTTGAAAGCAGTTCGCGTTCCTGTAGCGATTGGCTTAACATATGCTATTGGTAAAATTGCTCATATTTGGATTCAAGATGGTATGCCTTCTGATATCGAACGCTACAAACCAATGGTTGCTGAATTCCTTGAAAGCGGTAAAGCTATTGCATCTGAAATCGTTCGTGATGCAGGCGCTAGCATTCCTTTCACACAAGGTCAACGCGATGTATGGGCAGGTATTGCTAACGAAACAGGTCTTGCTAAAGAAACTTTGAAACAAGTTTACGAAGAAAAAGTAACACCTGCTATCGATAAATGGAATAACGAAACAAAATATCAACTTCATGATAATGCAGCAGAAGTGGTAGCTAAAGTATCTGATGCAGCTAAAGAGAAAATTGATGTTGCAAAAGAAAATATTGACATAGCAAAAGAATTGGCTAAAGGTGGCGTAGAAGTAGCTAAAGCTTCTGCGCAAGTAGCAGTAGACACAGTAAAAACTAAAGCTTCCGATGCTGTAGAAACAGCAAAAGATGCGGCTGCAAACACTGTTAGCACAGCGAAAGATAAAATTGGTGGTTTGCGCAAATAAGCGCTGAAGGATTATTACGATGAATCCCTTAAAAATTATTAAATACGGTAAGTATTTTAACGAATCAAGATTTGTAGGCTTTCTTGGCCGATATGGTAAGAAACTTGCCTTTGTACAACAAGCGGTAACCTTATTCCTCTGTTTACGAGATAAAGATACTCCAAAATATGTAAAAGCAGTCATTGCAGGTGCCTTAGGGTATCTCGTATTGCCTGTTGATGTTGTACCGGATACGATTGCCGTATTAGGTTGGTTAGATGATGTGGCGGTACTCGGAATAGCCTTTAAGATTGCGAATCGTTACATTAAAACGAGTCATCAAGAAGAGGCAAAAAAATTCTTCCCATTTGGTAGTAGTCGCTAACTTTTACCAATTAAGGCAGTTTGATCCACAGTGATTGAACTGCCTTTAATTATTTGACACCCTAAAGTAATAGATATACAATAAAAATTGTATACTATTTAAAAAGGACTAGATTTATGCATATTGCTTCAGTAAATGTACGATTTTACGAAACTGATATGATGGGGATTGCGCACCATAGTAATCACTTTAGATGGTTTGAAATGGCGCGTATTGAATTCCTTCGTCAAATCGGTGTAACCTTGTGGGATATGATGAATGAGGATATTGTATTTCCTATTATGAACGTATCTTGCAATTATAAAGAACCAGCGAATTTTGATGATGAACTTCACATTGAAACGTACTTGGTTAAAATGACGCGTGCTCAAATGGTTTTCCGTTATCGTATGAAACGCGCTAGTGATGGTGCGCTTCTGGCAACGGGAGAAACTAAGAACGCTTTTATGTCGAAATCAACAGGAAAGATTGTGCGATTAGACGATACTTTTTATCAGCCTATGTTAGCAGCTGTTGAGGAGATGCCTAATGAATAATGTACAACAATTGCCTATCGGTGTATTTGACTCTGGTGTAGGCGGACTATCAGTATTAAAGGTATTACAAGAACAATTTCCAAATGAAAATTTTATCTATATCGGTGATAATGCCAACAATCCTGTAGGCAATCGCAGTGATGATGAAATTACGTTTTTAGCATGCCGTATTGCAGAGGCGCTTGAGAAGCAGCCTGTTAAATTGATGGTTATTGCTTGTAATACTTTCACCGTTGTTGCCCTTGATGAGGTACGTGAACGCGTATCCGTTCCAGTTATTGGGGTTTCTCAAGGCGTTAAAACCGCTATTAGTGAAAGTAAAAGTAATACTATTGGTATTATGGCTACAGTGGCTACTGTAAACAGCCATATTCATAAGCATGTTGCTTTAGAAGTTGATCCTGAAGTGCTGGTGTGGGAACAACCTTGTCCTGAACTGGCAGGTCTCATTGAGCAAGGTCATTTAGATGACTTTTTTGTTCGTGATGTGTGTGAAGAGTATGTAGAGCCTTTGCTATCTCGTGAAATTGACGTAGTTGTTTTGGGCTGCACTCATTTCCCATTTGTTAAACCTTTATTAGAGGAATTAACTGCTGGTCGTATCCAGTTTGTAGATCCTGCTTATGAAACGAGCAATCTTGTTTGTCGTATTTTAGAGCATAAGAACCTCTATAACCCTCAAGAAAACCTTGGTACGGTGAAACTGTATTTCACAAAAGATATTGAGCTTGGCGACATATTAAGTGCGTCCTTCCTCGATACAAATCGTCGTACCATTGAACATATTACACTATAAAGGAGATGCCCTATGTGGTTTTATAACATCCTAACTGTAGTAGTATCCATCATTGTGGCTATTGCAGTACTGTATTTATTATTCCGTTTGTTCGCATTGAAACAAGGTGATGAAAAGGTTATTTTGTTGCCAAAACGAGCAACTAATTTCCAAGTATCCGATCGAAACTTTGAATCGATTACATTGTTCTGTGACGTTCCTTTCGTAAATAAAGGTCGTCAAAATGGTACGATTATGGACTTATTCCCACGTCCATTACTACCAGAGGAACAATTTGATTCTGTGAAAGTAGACGCGTGGGCTATGGATATTAACCGCCCACGTCATGATGGCTATTTTGAAGCTGTTATCATTAAACCACGTAAAGGTGGCACTATCCGTGTATATGTTACGTTAACAGGTAAAAATGGTAATATTCGAGAAGATATTAAGGGCTTCCCTTATATGAATATCGACATTTACTACCAAGTGGTTGGTCGTGAAGATTACCACATTGATAAACAACGTATTCGTTTGACCCCAGAAGAAGTAGAGGCCGCATTAGGCCAATAAGGAGGCATTTCAATGGCAGAATTAGAGTTAGTATGTGTACCAACACGTATTCTTACAGATAATGATGACATCGTAGATGCTATCGTTGAATATGGTGGTCATAATATTGGACCAGAAGATATCGTATGTGTAGCTGAATCTGTAGTGGCTATTACACAAGGTAATTTCACTCGTCCAGAAGAACTAGACGTATGCTGGCAAGCTCGTTTAATTAATCGTTTTATCCATCCAGATGGCTCCATGGCGTCCATTTACGGTATGCAAGCGGCTATGGATGTAGATGGTAAATGGAAGGTGTTAGGCGCATTTATTTTAGGTGCTATTGCTAAGATTTTCCGTAAACCAGGCGTGTTCTATGCTATTGCTCGTGCAGCATCTTTGGCTGACGATGTAACAGGCACTATGCCTCCATTCGATAAACATATCGTACATGGCCCTAAAAACCCTGATAAAGTAGCAGAGAAAATCGTATCTCGTACAGGTTGCTATGGCGCTGTAGTAGCAGACGTTAATGACTTAAAACGCTCCGCTATCTTAGGTACAAGCCGTGGCATTGATGCTAAGAAAATTGCACAATTGTTGATTGACAATCCATTTGGTAATGATAGCCAAATGACTCCAATTGTTATCATCAAAAATTACGCATCTGTATCTGGTAAATAACAGAAGGCTGTACTCATCACATAGAGATGGGTACAGCCTTTTTTATTGTCTTTAGACTGGTTCGCGACGTAGTCGCGAATCATAAAACCACCCGCTATGCGGGTGCGGCAACGAAAGTTATACAAAAAAATCACCTTGCTTAAGTATAATGTAGGTGTTCAAGCCGCATTATATACAAAAGAAAGGTGATTTTATATGGCAACAAAGACACAGAGCCTTGCGCACACAAAATGGTTATGCAAATACCACATAGTATTTACACCTAAGTATAGACGTAAAGTTATATATAATCAATACAGAAATAGTTTACGTGAAATACTGAGACGTTTATGTGAATATAAGGGCGTCAAGATTATAGAGGGGGAGCTTATGGCAGATCATGTGCATATGCTAGTGTTAATTCCACCTAAAATATCAGTGTCATCTTTTATGGGATATCTAAAGGGTAAAAGTGCGCTAATGATGTTCGATAAACACGCAAACTTAAAGTATAAATTTGGAAATAGACACTTTTGGTCCGAGGGATATTATGTAAGTACGGTAGGATTAAATGAAGCTACCGTAAAAAAATATATACGTGAGCAAGAGTTACATGACCAAATGAAAGATAAACTTAGTGTAAAAGAATATGAGGACCCTTTTAAGGGTAGCAAGTAATACATATCCCCTTTAAGGGGACCGTTACGAGTCAATGGCTATGCGGCTTGAACGTAGTGAAAGCCAGCGCCTTTAGACGCTGGCCTAGTACTACGGGCTTATAGCCCGTGAGCAAACCACCCGTTTTACGGGTGGTTCTGATTGTAATTAGGAGGTTGTATGTTATTAGGTTTAGACGTAGGTGGTACTTTTACCGATGCCGTTATTATCGACGGTCATCGCGTAGTGTCAACTGCTAAAAGACGGACTACAAAGAACAATCTAATGCAGGGCATAGGTGAGGCCTTAGATGCAGTCCTAGATAATTGTGATACATCGAATATTGAACAAGTAACCTTATCTACTACAGTTGTGACAAATACCATCGTAGAAAAAAAGGAGCAGGTTGTAGATCTGTATGTGGTAACAGGGCCTGGTCGTAATGTAGACGACATATTTCCTGTGAGCCCTATATATCTTCAAGGCTACACAGACCACAGAGGTATCGTTGTAGAGCGTACCTCTACCGATGGCGTACGTGGTATAGCTCGTATAGTACAAGAACGAAGTGGTACAGATTTGGCCGCTGTATCTGCAAAATTTGGTGTCCGCAATCCTCAAGAGGAATTATCTATAACAGAAGCGTTACAAGAAACGTATAATACCATATCTAATGGCAGTTTATTAAGCGGTTCCTTGAACTTTCCTCGTCGTACTATTAGTGCTTACTTTAATAGCGCTGTAACGCCCGTATTTACAGTGTTTAAGAAAAACGTGGAAGATGCGCTGAGTGCACGAAATATTAAGGCCCCACTTCATATATTAAAGGCCGATGGGGGCTCTCTTCCTATGGAGCATATGGTAAGCCGACCTGTAGAGACTGCTTTTACGGGACCGGCTGCTACTGTGCTTGGTTTATCTGCTCTCGGTGCTATAGGTAATACGCATACAGTGGCGCTAGATATTGGGGGAACTACAACAGATATTTCCCTTTGGAAACAGGGGAAACCATTGATGACGAAGAATGGCGTATCCATTCGTGAATATCCAAGTGCAGTGCGATCCTTTGCAGTTACCTCCGTCGGTATCGGCGGTGAGTCGGTAGTTCGCATAGTAGATGGTGAAATTACGGTAGGACCTGAACGTGTAGGTCCTTCAGCGGCTTTAGGTGGCCATGAACCTACCTTGGGGGATGCTCTCATCGTATTAGGACACGCAAGTTATGGGGACGCTGAACTTGCCACACAATCCTTACAACAGTTAGCTCATCTGTTACAGGCTAATTGGAAATACGGCGAATGTGAAGATACATTGGGGAACCATATTTCTGAAAAGCAATGTATTCATAATGTGTCAGCTTTAGATGTAGCACAGCTTATTGTTAAAAAGGCATTAGAAACAATTCAACATGGCATCGATGAGGTAGTACAGGCAGAAAATAAACGACCTGTTTATGTAGTGGCGGATATTGTAAATCCCGATGTTTTTGTGCCTGCTCAAATCGTCGTAGTAGGCGGTACAGCACCTAGCTTAGGGCCAAGTATAGGCGAGTATTTGAATTTACCGGTTACCATTCCAGAAAATGCAGCTGTAGCAAATGCTATTGGTGCAGCATTAGCACTATCTACTATTGAACTTACCGTTCACGTCGATACAAAACGTCGCTTGCTTGTCATTCCTGAGTTAGGTATTAAGCAGCAAGCCTGTACCTTAAAACGAGCTGAACAAGTCGTAGAGCACGCAAAAGAGGCTCTTATTGAAGAGGCATTGCGCTTGGGACTAGATAAAACGCAAGAGGTGGAGGTTATTAGCATTGAAGATTTCCCCGTTGTTGAAGGTTGGCAATCGATGGAACGTCTAATTACGGTGAAAGTACAACTAGAAGCGGGGGTGAAACACTATGTGGAATAAGGGACTGTCCTATCGTGAGCGCCATGGACTCAGAAATGTTGGTATAAATAAGATTTCCAATACAAAGACAGGCGACACGTTAAATTCGGACAAAATTGTATCAAAACATAGTTTAGGTCTAGTCTTTTTCCCTGCCTTTGACTGGAAGATTTCAGAAACTCACCCTGAACGACAAGAGCGTTTGCTCTATACGCGAGATCAAATCGTAGAGGAAGGTTTATTAGACATCTCGAATATTAGAGAATATAATCCTATCGTAGCTGATTGGGATACCATAGAGCGTGTTCATGTAGGTGCGCCTGACTTAGAATCCTGGGTAACGGAAGCACATCGTGTATCTGCAGGAGGCGCTATTGCGGCTGCTGATGCGGTTGTGCGTGGAGAGGTAGACCGTGCCTTTGCCCTCGTTAGACCTCCAGGACATCATGCGATGGCTATGGTACATGGTATTCGTGGTTTCTGTACCATAAATATTGAAGCTGTTATGATTCAACATATGCGCCAAACATATGGTATCAAACGTGTTGCTGTGGTGGATACAGATGTGCACCATGGCGATGGTTCTCAAGATGTGTTCTATCACGATCCCGATACTCTATATATTAGTTTCCATCAAGATGGTCGCACGCTATATCCAGGCACTGGCTTTATGGATGAGTTTGGTGGACCCCAAGCTATCGGTGGCAATATAGATATTCCATTGCCACCTGGCACTGGTGATGAAGGGTTGATGAAGGTTATGCGCGAATTAGTATTACCTATATTAGAGGAATTTAATCCGGATATCGTCATCAATTCTGCAGGGCAAGATAATCACTTTAGCGATCCTTTGGCGAATATGCAGGTTACCGCAAAAGGCTATGCCGAGCTTGTAGATTTATTGCAAGCTGATATAGCTGTCTTAGAAGGTGGTTACTCTGTACAGGAAGCGTTACCTTATGTAAATACAGGTATTATTTTATCTATGGCAGGCCTTGATTACAGCCAGGTCGTAGAACCTGCCTTTGATCCTATTAAATATAAGCAAAGTCAAAATGTAACTACCTATATAGATGACCTCATTGCTAAATGGAAGGTGCAATGGGCTAATCGCCATAAGATGGCCGAAGATGAGCGCCTAGGTGCGGGAGATGTTTGGTCTAATCACTATAATGTGTATTATGATGAAACGGGCGTACAAGAGGAGCGCCTTGAAAAGGTGCGCATGTACGAAGATAAGGTAGGCTGGCATAGCGTGCTTTCACGGGGCCAATATGGACCTTATGGGCCACAAAGTGTATATGCTATGTTCATCCCTTGGCAAGGGGACGACGAAACACGGCAAGATGCGATTGTAGAGGCTAAAAGAGCTAAAGCAGAGGGCGGGGCAAGTCGTTATGTTGTGGTAGATCCTCTTGGTGAAGGACAATATGAACTATAGTGCTAGTATTAGTTGTGTTAACATATGAGCGATGTTACGGCACTATGGTATTACATTACAATATGCTTTATAGTGCTAAAAAATAGAAAAATTGTGATATAATAGAAGAAATAACGCCCCTTTATGTAAGGGGCGTTCTAATGTTTAGTTTTAGAATGGTGAGGTTCCTATGCGCAGCGATAATAGAACAGCAGGTCAATTGCGACCTATTAAAATAACACGGAATTTTACAGAGTATGCAGAAGGTTCTGTACTCATTGAGTGCGGCAAGACTAAGGTTATCTGTACAGCCACTGTTGAGGATTCTGTGCCGCGCTGGCTAAAAGGGTCTGGTCAAGGATGGGTAACAGCAGAATACTCCTTGCTGCCACGTTCTACGCAAACTCGCGTAAGCCGTGAAGCTGCAAAGGGTAAACAAACGGGCCGCACTGTAGAAATTCAACGCCTTATCGGTCGTGCATTACGCGCTGTTGTAGACCTTGAAGCACTTGGTGAACGTTCTATTACGATCGACTGCGATGTAATTCAAGCCGATGGCGGCACGCGTACAGCATCGATTACAGGTGCCTTTGTAGCCCTTGTTGATGCGGTGGACTTCACCTTTGGTGGCGCAGGCAAATTCCCGATTACTGACTTCTGCGCGGCTATTTCTGTAGGGATCGGTCCAGAGGGGCCTATTACGGATCTTTGCTACGAAGAGGATAGTGCAGCTATCGTTGACATGAACGTGGTGCGCACAGGCTCTGGCAATATGGTTGAAGTACAAGGTACAGGTGAACATGGTACCTTTAACCGTGATGAACTCAATGCATTACTCGACTTAGCGGAGGCCGCTACAGATGAGCTCATGGCTAAACAGCGTGAAGCACTTGGCTCAACAGCAGATAAAGTAGGTAGGGTATATCCTACAGCTCCGGAGGTGTAAGGTGGAACAAATCGTATTAGCTACAGGCAATAAGGGGAAAATTCGTGAATTTTCTGAGGCTTTCTCTCATTTATCTATCGATTGTATACCTGTAAAAGAGGTTGTTACCATTGAGGAACCTGAGGAAACAGGTAAAACCTTTATGGAGAATGCGCTTTTAAAGGCTCGCTACTACGCAAAAGCTACAAATCGTCCATGCCTTGCGGACGATTCTGGCATTACTGTAGATGCTCTTGATGGTGCTCCAGGTGTCTATTCTGCTCGTTATGCAGGTCATCATGGTGATGATAATGCTAACAACGAAAAGCTAATCCAAGAGTTACAAGGAAAAGCTGACCGTACAGCTCATTATGTATGTGCCTTAGCGCTCGTATATCCTGATGGTCGTGAAGTAACCGCTGAAGGTTATTGTGATGGACTCGTTCAAGATGAGCCAAAAGGGGACAATGGTTTTGGCTATGATCCATACTTTTATGTACCTGAATTTGAAAAGACAATGGCAGAACTTAGCATTGAAGAAAAGGAAACCATCAGCCATCGTGGTCGCGCATTACGTGAATTAATTAGTAAACTTTGATATTTTTGAACTATATGATATAGTTCATATAATATGTAATATAATAGTATTAGAGAATTTATAAAATGAAACGAATTGGTATTTTGAGTGATACCCATGGGTATCTAGAGGATATTGATCTCGTCTTGGCGGCTACGGCCGATCAAGATATCGATATGTGGCTTCACGCTGGTGATTTGGGTGATGATGCGCGCTATATGCAGGGACATACGAATGTGCCTGTTTATGCAGTGCGCGGCAATAATGACCGAGTACAACCACTTGAGCCGCGAGAACAGTTGATTCCCTTAGAGGATACATATATTTACATGACTCATGGAGATAAGGTATCATATTATAATCGAATACAAGAACTGACTCATTTAGGTACCTCAATGGGGGCGCGTCTCATCGTGGCTGGTCACAGCCATCATCATGGTGAGGTTCGTTCTGGTGATGCGGTGTTCGTCAATCCTGGCAGTATTTCCTTGCCTCGAGACCGTTCTGGTGGTACCTTTGCCATCGTTACCTACGATAATGGGCAGTTTGATGTAGAGTTTGTGTATAAACAAGATCTTGTTTAGTTATATGATGAAAGCTTCGTTTTGAAACTTTCAAAAGAAATAGTAAGTCTATGCATGGAAAGGGTTATGACATATCATGGATACACCAGTTAAAGCAAAGCCTAAAATGAAATTATACGGTTTTAATAATCTCACAAAGACGTTGAGTTTTAATATTTATGATATTTGTTATACTCGTACGGAAGAAGAGAAAAAACAATACATTCAGTACATTGATGAAGTATACAATGCAGATCGGTTAACAGCTATTTTGACGGAAGTAAGCCGTATTATTGGTGCTAACATCCTCAACGTAGCGAAACAAGACTACGACCCTCAAGGTGCGTCTGTTACGATTTTGATTTCTGAAGAGGAAATTGAAAAAGAAGATGTAGTCATGCATCTTGATAAATCTCACCTTACTGTACATACTTACCCTGAAAGCCATCCTCACAAAGGGATTAGTACGTTCCGTGCCGACATTGAAGTATCTACATGCGGTCAGATTTCTCCCCTTAAAGCACTTAACTATTTGATTCAAAGCTTTGACTCCGATATCCTTACATTGGACTACCATGTACGCGGCTTTACTCGTGATGTATCTGGTAAGAAAATCTATATCGATCATCGCATCAACTCCATCCAAAACTACATTAACTCTAAAACTCGTAACATGTACAACATGATCGATGTAAACGTATACCAAGAAAATATTTTCCACACAAAAATGATGTTAAAAGAGTTTGATTTGGATAACTATCTCTTCGGTATTACTGAAGCTGAATTGAGCGAACGTGAAATCAAGCAAATTAAACAGCAATTAAAACAAGAAATGATGGAAATATTCTATGGTCGTAATCTGCCATCTGTGAAAGCTTAACAATAAATTTGAAATATTTTCAAAATCTATATATAGCAAAATACGAATATAATACGTAAGTAGATAAGCCTTAGTTGGCTTATCTACTTTTTGTTTGCTTATCATAATTTTTATTAACAGAAATTAATAGCATTCAAATCTAAAAAAATCGATAACCATATCAAAAAAACTTGTGTTGTTATTTATCATTTTGTATAATACAATTAGTTTATGGTATTAATTACCGACTCTAAAGAGTCCGATTGTTTCCACAAAGGAGAATTATTATGGACGTACGTGAATTAGCAGTACAGAAAAAACGTGAATTGAAAGGTTTCCTCACTGTAGGGACTAAATATGAATTGAAAGACGCACATGACTTGTCTGTAGCGTACACCCCAGGTGTAGCAGAGCCATGCTTGCGTATTAAAGATAATGAAGCTGAATCCTTCGAATTAACATGCCGTTCCAACATGGTTGCCGTAGTTTCCGACGGTACTCGTGTACTTGGTCTTGGCGATATCGGCGCTGCAGCAGCATTGCCTGTAATGGAAGGTAAATCCTTATTGTTCAAAAAATTCGGCGATGTAGACTGCATTCCATTGGTTGTAGATACAAAAGATGCTGATACATTGATCAACACTGTAAAATTATTGCAAAAAAACTTTGCTGGCATTAACTTGGAAGATATTTCTTCTCCTAAATGCTATGAAATCGAAAACCGTTTGAAAGAAGAATTAGAAATCCCTGTATTCCATGATGACCAACACGGTACTGCAATCGCATGTTTAGCTGGTGTAAAAGGCGCTCTTCGTTTAGTTAAAAAAGATTTAGCTACTGCTAAAATCATCGTAAACGGTGCTGGTGCAGCTGGTGCAAACATTGCTCGCTTGTTATACCTTGCAGGCGCTCGTGATATTACATTGTTAGTATCTTCTGGCGTATTGCACAAAGATTACAAACGTCTTGACTCCTTGCAATCTGAATTGATCGACTTGCTTAAACTTGAAGAAAAACATGGTGGCTTGGCTGAGAATGCTAAAGGCGCTGACATTCTTCTTGGTGTATCTGCAGCTGGCGTATTTACAAAAGATATTTTGGAAAACTTGGCTGACGATGCAATCGTATTCGCAATGGCTAACCCTAACCCAGAAGCTACATATGCAGATATGAAAGCTGCTGGTATCCGCGTTGCTGGTACTGGTCGTTCTGACGCTCCTAACCAAATCAACAACGTAGCAGTATTCCCTGGCGTATTCCGCGGTGCTATCGACGTACGTGCGGCTCAAATCACTGATGAAATGAAATTAGCTGCAGCTGATGCATTGGCTAACTTGATTCCTGATAGCGAATTGAACGAAGAAAACGTAATGCCATCCGTATTCGATCCTCGCGTAGCTCCAGCTGTTGCTAAGGCAGTTGCTGAAGTTGCTGTAAAACAAGGTATCGCTAAAAACCCTGGCGTAGTAGAACACGGTAGCTACGAAGGTTAATCTATTTGCTGTAAAAGCATTGGCATAACCGTAAAATAACTATAGAACAATATGACATGCACCTCGAAAGGGGTGCATGTTTTGTATATAAAATAGATGTAGGGTAATGTTTTGTATATAAAAGTATACGTAGTGGAATAAATTTTTAAAAAATTAATGAAGTTGTAAAAAAGTACTTGTCACTATTTTGTATCGATGATATAATTATTTTCGTTGCAGAGCGATACTCGAAAGAGTAGAAAACTCAGCAAGAGTAGTGGTTGACATCAACTACCGGGTTTGCTATAATAGCAAAGTAATTAATGACGGGGCATAGCGCAGTTTGGTAGCGCACCTGGCTTGGGACCAGGGGGTCGCAGGTTCGAATCCTGCTGCTCCGACCATTTTTTATTTGCGGGTGTAGCTCAATGGTAGAGCCCCAGCCTTCCAAGCTGGTCGCGAGGGTTCGATTCCCTTCACCCGCTCCATTTTTTTTTGCCTTTTTTAGGGTAAACTGCAATAGAGCATAGTTGACGATACATAGTACATAATTTATACTATAATAGATAATTACATATATAGGTAATCCACATGGTTCAGTAGCTCAGTTGGATAGAGCAACGGCCTTCTAAGCCGTGGGTCGGGGGTTCGAATCCCTCCTGGATCACCAAAGAAATGTAATAGCCGTAAGGGTTTTAGCCCTTACGGTTATTTTTTATTATTTAATTAAAGTACGATTGCATAAGCCGATTGCATATAAATTTATGCAATCGATATGCAATTGTTTTAGTTAAATAAGTTTGTAACGTAATCATAGACCTCTGATTCTTTTTGTATTGCATGAGCATATACATTAATTATCATAGTAGTATTTTCATGACCAGCTAACTTTGCGATCTCTGTGTAAGGAACATTCTTTTGAACCATATGAGAGATAAAAGTATGCCTTGCTACATGGCTAGAAATATGCTTGGTAAAGCCTAGTATTTTACCTACTTTAGTAAAATAACGTTTAGTAAAGTTGTGTTTGTCTAGCGGTCTCAAACCTGTTTTGTTTTCGGCTACCCATAATTTACCTTTAGAGGCCATTTTAGCTTTCTTTAAGACTGTTATGGTATAGCTATCATTGATTGGGATGACTCGTTTACTACTTGCCGTCTTAGGCTCTTTTCGAGCCATACCTTTTTTAGTTTCCCCCCAAGAAGTATTAATATGGATTTTAGCTTTACATTCATCAATGAATTCTATTTCATCCCATTGTAATGCAAGTAGCTCTCCAATGCGTATTCCACATTGGAATAGTAGCCTTATACAGTGCTCTAAATGATGTCCTTTGTAGTAGTTTAGAAACTCTTTGGTTTCTTCAATTGTTAATGCTACTTTTGGACGTTTAGCTGAAATGCATTCTGGTTTGATGAGTGCTTTATAGTAATTCGTAGGAATTAAATCTAAGCTATATAGTTTTTTCAACGTTAAACTTAATACCGTGAAGGTTTTACGGATATTTCTGTCATACTTATCTACAAATTGCTGTAAAAGCCCCTTTCTAAGGTCAGAAATAGCAATATCTTTAAAGTTTGGCTTTATGCGATTCTCAGTTATATCTAAATATAGCTTTCGAGTGGCTTCAGCACACTTAGCTTTTTGGAAGTAATTAACACAAAAATCATAGTAACTTTGGTTAGTACTATCATTCTTATTTTTTGATTCAGCGTGTTTTACTTCTAGATAATGAAATTTATATAATCCATTATCTCTATCACTAATAAGTTGAATACGTGCAGCCTCTGCATCAGATTTTGATGTAAATCCCGTAGATCTATATTTTACAATAGATCCTTTATCATCCATGTAGAGTGGCAAGTCTTTGATATAGTAATACGTTTTACCACTACGTTGTTTTTGTGCTGATATAACGCCTTTACCTTTTGGAATTTGAAACATTATACTCTCATTTCTCTTGCCATCAGAGTATCTGTTCACAAAGTCATTATAGAGGATAGGGTAGTTAATAGCAATAAACTTACCAGCATCTTCTATTGTGAGTTTATATGTATTGCCTACTTTATTATCCTTGGTTAAATAACCATTAGAATGAAGTTTATTTCTAAGGGTTTGCTTTGATATATTTGAGAATTTACCTAACTCAGAAATGGAGAGCAAGGATGATTGTATTGTCATATTGCCCTCCTTTCTGAATAGACAATTAAGATCTAGATATTTAAATTATTTATTATTTAACTTATCTAGTGACTCCTCTGTCGTGAGTCCAATATCCTCTGTATTTACCAAATCCCATAGTCCAAAAGTGCTTTTTTTATGCTTTTTAGGACGTTTAGTACGATTAAAGTCTTTAACCATGTCATAGCCAATTAAATGACCTGTTTGATTATATATATTTGCATCATAAAACCGGAACTTCTGTTGTAGTTTTAATGCAGGTTCTTTATATGTTTTTTTTACAATTAAGGTGGTTTCATCTGATGCCTCCTCCAAAATTTTTGTTATATTATTTGCGTCTGGAACCACATATGTATACTGGTCATCGGTTGCAAAATATGCAGGATTATCAATATCAATAGGTGTATAGTCCTTAGAGGTTAATGTTGTCTCAACAGTGAGATCTTGTTGATGTTTTTGGTTTTTGTAATTTTTCATGGTAGTTCTCCTTTAACAATTTAAAATTCATTACTATACGCGGGACCGAGAATAGATTTTTTGATATGTACAACCCAAGGTCGCTTGGGGTTTGTAGCTAATCGATTTAATGAAAATCGACTTCCACGTATGTCACTTGCATTTTTCATAAGTCCATCCTTAACAAGATGCTGCTTAATAGAAGCGAAAAGTAAGGCTTTTCCTTCAGTCTTAGCATATGTTATGAATGATGACTTAAAAGCTGTGTGAGTAATCACAATGTATTCATCATCATCACATATTTCTATATATGCATTAGCCTCTTTTGAACGTATAAAATCTTCTTTAGAGTGGGCGACTATTATTTGTCCCAACTCTATAGCTTCAATTAGTACATTTTTACATATCTCACTAGGACTTAATTGTTTTTGATGAATACGTTGTTCATCTAAAATTAAGTCTAATTCATGGTGAAGATTTGTAATAAAGGGCAGATGTATATCAAAAGTATTCTCCATAAATCTTTCTACTAGATCCGCAAGGATATGGAAAGATAAAGAAAGTGTATTTTGACGGGCAATATTATCAGAATTTGTAGCTTTATCAAAATACTTATCATGACTCTTCTTAATATACTTATTTAAAGTATCTTGATTGTCTTCGAGCCAGTTAATCCATTCAGTTATAAATGAATTTACTATTTTAGGAGAGTTACTTAATTTGGATAGATTTTTATCTTTCCGGATATCTGTCTCTGTTAACGAAACAATAATACATCTAGTTAACGAGGACTGATTTTGAATATCGATACTTTCTCCTGTCACTATTACACCTCCATAATACTGCCTACCTTTTTCTAGCTTACTGTTTTGCGTACATTTCGCTTTTAGTTGTCCATCACCAACTATCCGGATTAAATGATTAACTTTATTGTTAAAATCATTTTTCTTTTCACCATAAGTTGGATAGAAATCATCTATGCAGATAAGTTGCTCTTGATTATCTTTTAATAGAGTATCAATAGCTGCTTCAGTTCCTTCAAATTGCATTAAAGCTATACTAGGGTCTTCGTATAAGGTTCCACTTAATGCTTTAGCTATTGTAGATTTACCAGAGTTAGTAAAGCCTACTAGCCATAAGACTGCTTGAGGACTAGCTATATCGCTTATTTCCTTCCATAATTTGCTTGTATGTGCCCATAACAAATATAGAAGTAGGATAGCTTTAATCTTGTCTTTTTGTATTGCATAATCAAAACATTTCAAAAAGTTTTGAGCTGATTTTCTATCTTTATATAGATATCTATCAGATTCTCTGAAGTTTTCATTGGTGCAAACGTACGTCCAATTTTTATCTATTTTTTTCCATCCGCCTTTTCCTATGTAAATCGTACTAGCTTCCTTTTTATTAGCTAAATAGGTTTTGGCTAAATAGTTGTAAAAAAGACGAGATTTGGGGGAGTAGACTATGCATTCTGGGTATGATGCTCTCACAATATCACCTAGTCTATAGTAATCTTCAACAGGTATTTTCATAACATGCTGTTCCCCAAGACTATTGATGATAGAAAGCTCAATTTTACCTGCTTTTCTACTATTAGTATCAAGATCATATATGTCATGTTTTTTTATTTCGTTGATACAGAAATTAGCCACTTCAGATACACCTCCAGTTGAAGCATTAAAGATGAGCTTTCCATCCTTAAACTCAAAGCTTTCGATATTGCTAGGTGGTTCAGAGTCATAAAGATACTCAATTTCTTCTTGATTATATAAATCAAGTTTGTTACATCTTCGAGCAAAAAGTTCATCTAATACTCCGTGATTTTCTTCTAACGTGAGAAGTTCTGAAACAGATGGCGTTTGTGTAGAATCTCGGAAAATAGAAGTTGGTAATGCTTCCACGTTTTCGTCATTATCATATTTCATGAAGTCTGTTGTGGATTTATAGGATTCATCGTACTCCATAAGTTCCTTTTGTGTGTCCATGTGATACCTCCTTTTTATTAATAACTAAGAATTGTAATGAGATATTAGGTATAAGCTTATGTTCAATCTCTATACTTATCATAGAATATCGCTAAAAATATTTTAACCATAAAAAAATATGTAAAAATTAAAAATTATTGATAATATAAATGAGAATATGAGAAGATATAAATGGTGAATATAGTATAATTTAGAATATAATTGTAAAAAGAGGAGGCGCTATAGTGTTTAATCGACCTGAACTAGACTTTTTTATTATGAATAATTCAATAAAAAAAATGGTTGAAGAGGGGAAGCTTCAACCATTTGAATATGATGTATTTAATCCATTATTACTAAATAAATTATTTAATAATATGATCCCTATAGAGTTTTCTAATTATAACGCACTGATTTATGACTATAGTGTTAATTATTTAAGAGCTTTTGATTCTTTTATACATAAAATACTTACTCATATATTAGAAGCATCAGGTATTAGTAGTGATTTAGTAGATCAAGAAAAAAGTAATCATTGTGAAGCTCTTTTTTTACCGACTATTAGAGCTGATAATGATGAACCCCAATTTCTGCCACCTATTCTTGATAGTTTATTTGTGATACGAAATGATTTGAACTTTTTAAATACTGAGCAAATTTCTTGTTTAAGTGATATTGATACACGAAACATCGGATTTTCACATCAAAAAATAGGAAGGTTACAGGTGGGGGTCTCAGATGCATTTTTGAATACGATAGTCTATTTTATTTATACTAGAATGATGTTTAGTATAAGTCATAGACTAGAGGGGAGTATTGAGCTGTATAGAGATAGTATTGTTAGAAAGGAAAATCGCCCAAGAATTGATAAGTATGTTAAACAAGGTATTTTCTTTTCGCCTTATACAGAAACAGATTTTTATAAGATACCTGTATATTTTAAGCCCATAGTCGATGCTCTGCAGAATGTTCGTCAAGTGAAAGCGTTGTTTAATGTAAACAGCTATAAAAAATGGTGTGAATTTATAGAGAAAGTTAATAAGGTATCAAATTTACAAAATGATTCTTTTTCCTCCTTATTGCTAGCCGAAATTATAGGGGTGGAAGGAATTTTTAATTTATATAGATGGGAAAGCACTACAAGGGATTGCCAATTGCTAGAAGATATAAAAAATGATTTACACACACCTATGGCTTTTTTAGAGGATTTTATTTCTTTAAACTTAATGCTACCACCTACATGGGGACGGTTACATTTTAAGTTGTTACAAGAGTTCTCGAGTACTAATAATTTATTGGTTGCTGATAAATATAAGACAGCTGTTACATCATCTCAATCTATTTTGAGGGAAAATCTGATTTATTATAATAAATATTTATATAGATTAGTATTTATTGCTTTTCCTGCATTAAATACACTTATAGATGAATTAATTGATAAAGTTCTGACTAAATATAATAATGATTGTTTACTGGTACTAAAAAAAGAATTAGATCGTATTCTTACTAAGTATATACATAAAGACTATGGATTAGAGGGTATCTTAAAGAAAAATAATAGCTTAAAGATACGTTTAAAAGAGCGATGTTTGGAAAATGACTCTTTTTTTAAGCGATTTTATTGTCGAGGATTACATCATAATCCCTTTAATAGATATTTTGATTATTCTGATGCTAATTATTTAGTTAATGAAGAAGAAATTGATGAATATAAAAAAGAAGTTATTTGTGGAGACACGGTGGGAATACCTAAAGCCAAGGTAACAGGTGTACTAGATTTTATTAATAGAAATCTAGTAGCTAAGGACAAAAAGAATGGTCATATTAAATTAGAGTGTTTTAAGTTGAATAGAGAAACTCAGAATCCTTTATTCGGTGGAAAGATTGATTTGATTTGTATTCAAATTGCTTTAAAGTTATTAATAAAAGCGTTTCCATTAGAAGAATTAAATGATGATTTAGAACTGAATAGTGCATTAACTAATGACCGATTAGGGCGTGGGCTTATTGATGTTATCCAAGAACTACTTTTAGATTATAATAATCAAGAGCAATTAGGTATTGAACAATTATTAGCTTTATCAAAGTTTATTAAACCAATATTAAAAGGAACGAATACTGAGTTATGCCATTATCAAGAGTCTTTAAATGGAATAGAAGATCCCAATGGTAGATATCCAAAAAAAATATACAATATAGGTAAGCTACTTCGAAAGTATATTGAGGATGATGATAACAATAAGTTATTCTTTATAGGGTGTATTAAAGTATTATTTTCCAATGATCTAGATGACTTTGGACGCTTGTTAAAGGATTATGAACCGGAGGCATTTAATGAAGAATTAGATGTGTTTGAATTGACTGTGTATGGGAAATTATTATCTGAAGTTATTGCTCTTATTGTTAAGATTAGAAGCTTAGTATTAAAGTGGATTCTAAAGTTTGTTAATTTGGATAATTCTAATTTAACTTATAATGAATTAGACAAACATATTGAACAACATGACTTTCAATATTCTTATAAATATTTATTGGAGAAGCATCATTTGTTTTTGAACCCATCTTGGAAAGAGTATTCTAAGATATGGGATGGAATGTTAGATAGAACTTATTATAATCCTAAGTATAATTTATAAAGATAGTCTCATATGTCTCATATGTCTCATGAAAAACTATATATAATAAATAAACCGTGTGAGTGATTTACACTCACACGGTTATATTTTTATAAGATTTTCTCCAATAATGACCGTATTGGAAATAAATACTAGTTAAGAATTACAAACTGCTCATCTGGACCACTTTCTAACATTCCTTTAACAATAAGGAACTTAAAGTCTTTGGAATTTGCTTTATCACTTGGTACATCAAAATAAAGTTTGATTGTTTTTTCAATACCAGGGTTAATCATATCAATATATTCATCGGAATTAGTTACTTTTTGGTATTGGTAACCATATGTTACGCCATCTAATACTAATCCAAGTTTATCACCTTTTAACTCAGCACTGGATTTTGAGGTGTTTTTGTATTTTAATGTGATAATTACATATGTACCAGAGGAAGGACTATGTGTATATCCATTATCATCAATCCAAACATTTGATACAGTTTTGTTGAGTACTGTAAAGTCAAAGTTGCCACTGTGTACTGCTTCTCCAATTTTATATTCGAATGGATTGTTCTTAGATTCTTTTTTAGTTTCTTTTGTATCTGGTTTCGCTGCATCGGAGGCTTTTTCCGTTGCAACCTGTTCAGTTTTTTGCTGAGGTTTATCTGTTGAGTTAGTGTCTGTAGTTGGTTGCATATATGAACCCATACAGATGAGTATGGTTGCGCAAATAAATATTTTTAATCTTGGCCACTTCTTAAAAAATGGTGCAACTTTTCTTGGAATGAATAGACCAACAATGAACCAAACAACACCAATTATCCAAATAATAGTTCCTAATGTTCCCATAATATATCTCCTTATATTTAATTAATACTAAAACTATTGTGTTTTTATAAATATACTATATTTATTGCGTATACTAATTCATCTATTTTAATAGAGTTTACTTTTTTGCATAAATTTTTCTAGTAAAGCTTGTTTTTTTTCTTGAAATTCTTCATTGGTAAGAATTCCAGAGGCTTTTAATGATTCTAGCTTTGATAGAAGTTCTTGCTCTTTTGGGGGCAATGGTGATTGATTTACTTCTTTAGACTTAGGGGGAATAATTTGGGCTTTCTTTTGAAGAAATTCATCTTCTGTTATTATGCCTTCTTGCTTTAATGCTACAAGTTCTTGCATTGCTTTTGCAATTTGTTCCCGCTTAGATGGTTTGGAATTTGACTGTGTTTTAATTGTGCTTGAGCGGAATGTAGGATCAGTATTTTCTCGCATTATAAGTGTTAAGATAGATGCACATTCTTCTAGGGCTTTGACGGTATCTTTATATAAACCTGTATCTTTTTCTCGACCAAACGGGATTCCTGAGTTACTACCAATAAATTTGATATATATATTGGGGTTACTCATATTTTTCATAATTATTTTAATAGAAAGTTCATTACATTTCTCGATAGTTTTTTTACTTCCGTGTAATGCACCTACAATAGCACCGGCTCCACCAAATACCGCACCCCCTACAGCTGCTTTTAATAGGCTATTCCCTTCAAGTTTTTCTGAACCATTTTCTATCACTTTGAAATCTACAATATCACTATAGTTATAGATATGGTCAGAGACAGAATCATTGATTATACCAGCATCTAAATCGGGTATATTAATTTTCCTCTGATGTTCATCTAATTCAAGATACACCATATTAGTGTAGGTGAGTGCAGTTCGATGTACACGTTTTGTTGGTGTGAAATCAAATGGGGATACAAAGCCTTTCTTTTGATACAGTGCTAAAAGCTGTTCCTTACTTAAATTATCTATGGCATAGTGATCTAAGTTTTTTGATTTGTAACATGTGGGGCATAGATAAAGATTTGATTCTTTCATGATACCGTTTTTTCTTTTATCGGTACAATTCCCCTTGATTTTACTGTTACAAGATATACAGTTATACTCCTGTATAGGATCGTTAGTTGATGAACTAAACCACCCCATAAAAACCTCCCTTATTTATATAATACAAACAACACATTATAGTTAATCTATTTTGTCTGCTTCTTCAAGCCACACTTTTTTTTCATCCTCTGTAAAGGTAAGTAATAAGACCATATCAATTTGCAGACCTTCAGCGATGTCGAATAGCATAGATATAGATAAGTTTTTATTGTACTTACCTCGCTCTATCTTTCCAAGCGTATTTAGACTGATGTTTATTTTATTTGCTAATGAGTTTTGAGTTAATCCTCTAACAGTTCTAAAATATGCAATCTTCGCGCCTATTTGCTTGAAAATGATAGATTTTCTATTATCCATGCTATTCACCTCCTTTATAATAGATTTTCTGCATTAATTATTTCATGGTTTTAAATACTTTTATATTGATAGATAATCCATAAAAGAGGATAAATAATACTGCAAGAGTGAAAAATTCATGAAAATATTATAAAGATATAATTGACTTTTTGTGAAAGTTAACATTTGGTTTATAAAGATATTGATGGATTTTTATCTATAAACTAATTACCCCTCATGGATTTCCATGAGGGGCTATTAGTTATCTATACATATTTTTTATGAGACATAAGAGACATAGAAGTTCTCAAATAGTATAAGAGGAATGTAAGCACATTTCGAGTAAATATTTATAAGCGGTTCGCTACGCTTTTTAACCGCTTATAAATATTTTCTCTCCACGTCCTTACATTCCTCTTATACTATTTTCGACCTCCTATATCTCTTATCAAATAGAGTTGTTTAAAAAGCGTAGCGAAATATTATTTCTTTTTTTTATCATTAATAATGTATAAGACTACCATTGTAACAGCCTCTAAGATGACATTTTTTAAACCAGGTTTCAATCTAAACAATCCTTTCTTATAAAATCAAGCACTAGCTTGATGATTTTTTTGACAGTTCATACATAATGGCATATGATATCGTTGCTTTGAAAAGGTAGATACTTTACTTGAAATCGCACAGCCACAGTCTGTACAGTGTGAATTATCAGTAATACTTGGTTTGGATGCATTAGGGGAATTTTGCTTTTTTCGTGTTTCATTTACGGTTTGTTGTAGTGTATTTTGAGTATTTAAATCTGTATTAGTATCAGCCTCAGGGTCATCACCAGTAGCAATACAAAAACTAAGCATATATGCATACTTAATAGCAGCTGTTTCAGCTTTCATAATTGCTTTATCTCCACTATCTTGACCAGATCCTATACCACTAATTTGCACTAAATCACCATTTTCTATATCAATAATTGAAATTGTTACACTAACAGTAGCATGCTTATCGATATTTCCTTTTGCTGTCTGTACTTCTCTTAAATCAAGTAGGGTAGGTGTAACAGTTGTAATTAGACCTACACTTGATAAAGCATCATTAACCCTTTCTAATACATCACTGCTGGTTACATATGAATAGCCGTGGAACGTATTTACTCCTGTTTTTTCAATATAACTGCAACTTTTCATAACTAGTGATAATTTTTCATATAATGCTGTATTTGTCATATAATTTCCTCCGATTGAATGCCTGTTCGAGCTAAGTAGTAACTTAGTCCTACAGACGCATCCATGTATACATTATGATTCCAACGATAGGTAAAATGATTAACTACATCTGATATTGTTGATGTATTAACTGCACCATATTGTTCAATTAGTTGCTTCCATAGAGCATAGGTTTTGTTAGATAAATAGGCTTGAATATTTAAGCTATCATCAATCTTAATAGGGGATTCTTGTAGTAATCTCAATATCATTTCTTTTGGTGTTTCGTTTTGTTGATTCCATGTAATAGTAGATATAATTATTGCTCCTTCACATAGATAGCCTTTAATAATATTATGATCTTCAATTAAGATTAGAATTGGCTTAGTATGCGATTTGTGTAAATCAATTAATGGGATAGGCCAATATGATATAACCTCAACTTCCATATTGTTTACATCATTAGCATGTTTTAATGCTAATAGGTCAGATTGAGAAATACCTACCATATATACCCATTGTTGGTTATTTATGGTAGGTAGTATAAATTGATAGTTAAATGTATTATTGGGTTCTGCTGAAAGTTCTTCTTTTAGCATCCATGCGGTTTGAATCGGGATATTATTATTGATTTTGTTTAGTATAAGTCGTGGTTCTCCTGTATATGCTATTGAGTAGATAGTAGGATAATTTTTATTTTTAGAATGGATAGTAGATAAGTCTACAGTAAGTGATTTAGTTCGTTTGTGTATATAACGATCTATTACTTTGATTTTGTTTTGTATCCGTTTGCTTACTGATACATATAATTCTGTTTCAGTAATGATAATGCCACAGTATTGTGTCATAGGTATTCCTTTCTTTTATGCTGACTTAGATTGAAGTGATTCTTCGATAGCTTTACATTGTGCAGAAACAGCACAGTAGCCTTCGCATTTTTTTCCATGCCAAGTTTCACGTTGGCTACATTTCTTCGGTACAACACCAGTTTCTATTGCTTGTTGTAACCGTTTTGCTTTAGCTTCCATATATCGTTTTAACCAATGATTACTAATTGGATTAATGGGGATGAGATATAGTGGTTTTGTAATGCCTCGTTCAGAAGCAATTCTCAATCCTGTATCGCGACATAAAGCCTGAATAACCATAGATGATACAGTATAATTTTGTTCTTCTAGAAGCAGACGGTAATAATTGAGTTGTAAGGCCCAATCTAATACATGACGCACACCATCAGTAAATAACTCTTTACGTGTTTTAGGTTGACCTTTTTTTACTCCGCTTTTATAAACTTCTCCAGTTTGAACATCTTTTTTGTAATAGCCAAGGGCTTTCATAAGTTTATATGAACTTGTAATTTTGAGATCGCCTAAAGTAGTATCTGTATTAGAAAGAACTTGTCCATATAAGTCAAGCTGACCTGTTGTAGTGGTATTCTTTAACCGCTCTTCAGATAGCATGTTTCCAGTAGTATGGCGCTCTGTGATTGTATGTACAGCTGATCCATGTAAAGCATACAGTTGCTTTTGAGGGTCTACTGCGTATTCAGTAATCTTTTTGAGGTAAAGTTCGCGTGTCCCAGATAATAATTCCGTAACGGATGGTTTGGTTAAGTTTCTTTCTAATGAGGATGCTACAGCACGTAATGTAGGTAAGAACATACAACGTGTACCTTGAGGGCATCTTAGTAAACATTCATACATATTGATTTCGTCCCCAGTGGGACAAATGAAACGTTTTGCTGGCATGATTTTCTCCTTATAATTGACCACATTCACTCATACTATAAAATTCACCATGACCTATAATGATATGATCGAGTACAGGAATGCTGAATATTTGTCCAGCTTCAACAACTCGTTTGGTAGTGCGAATATCTATATCACTTGGACGCGAATCACCAGATGGATGATTATGAACAATAACAATTCCGCATGCTTTAAGTCTAACAGCAGAAGAGAAAATACATTTAATATCGAGTGAGGCACTTGTTACATCTCCGATGGAGATATCTTCGAATTTAATTAGATGATTTCTAGCATTCAGATATAATACTCGAACATGTTCTGTTTCAAAATACTGCATATCAGCCATTGCTTTATAGATATCTTTAGGTCTACTTACATTAATAGGGGCTTTACGATTGCGATTTTGTATATTTTTAATAAGGGATTTAATAGCACGCAATTTGGCTATGCCACGATTTCCCATACCAGGTGTGTCATACCATTCGGCTTCTTCAGCGTTAAATAGGGCATCATATGGATCTCCATATCGTTCAATTAATTCTTGTACGGATGCTTTAGGTAAAAGTTCTGTTAGCATGTTTTCTACTGTAGTATTCATAATAGTATCTCCTTTTTTAAAATGAAATTATTTAGATTCATAGCTAGCAATATGACACCAGTTATTGGTATCCAATGATTTAATATAACGATTAATCTTTGAACGGATAGCTTTAAAACTATCAAAGATATCAATGTGTAAGGTTGGAAAGGATACTGCTAGGAATCGTTTAAGTGCAGTTAAATTAATAAAGTAATTAATGTCATAAGTTTCGTTGATATAGAGTTCGATTTTATAACGTATAGGTAAATACAGTTCAGATGAATCTGTATTAATATAAGTTAATTGTGATCTCTCTTCTGATAAGTAATGTAGTTTGATAGTAGGTGAAAGATGTACACGACAATGTTCTAAATCTATACTATGTGTGTTTCCTTCACTTTCAGTACGAATACGAAGAACGTATTCTTTAGTTTGTGGATGTTTGTAGATATCGTAATCGATGATTAGATGATTGCGACTATCTTTGAGCAGTTTTTCCATTAATCCCATACGGATAAGTGGAATATCTAAACGCTCAATACGATTTTTAGTAGCCCATTGTAAGGCTCGTAGCAAAGGTGTTAATAATCCTTTTTTACTACTAATAAATAGAAATGTGTTTTGGTAATATTTGTTCATACAAATCCTCCCATAATAAAATCCCCCAAGGTTCATATGAACCTTGGGGGTAACCTTAAGGAATAGCTATATATGCTATTATAGTAATAATATATAATTAAAATAATTAGCATTACAGTGTTGTGCTGAAAAGGTATTAAGAATTTACTGTTTAGTTATTTGATGAGGTTATAGTAATGGAGTGTATATATAGTAAAAAGAAGGAGCCCGATGTTTCGTTTAAAAAGAGAGAACATGTTTTTCCGTGTACAATAGGTGGAATTGCAACTTTACCAAAAGGGTATGTATCAGATAGTGTAAACGAACTATTTGGGAGGGAATTAGAAGCGCCATTTTCAAGAAAATTTCCACCAATCAAGGTAATCAAAATGCTTATATCTCCAATAGGACGGAAAAAGCATAATAATTTTGATCGGTTGGGTGTTATTAAGTTAACTAATATTGATAAATATAAATTAGGATATATTGAAGAGGGTACCTCCAAGTTAATAGATCAGATTGTTGTAGATATTGAAAATAACATAGAGAATATGGAAATAGAGAGTATCTTATCTGATAATGATGAAAATGTTTTAGAAAAAAATAGACAAGAAAAACTTATATCATTTATAAAAGAGTTTGATAAAAGCTATAAATATCAAATTAGAGCATACAAGGACCTTCCTAAAAATAAGCTTATCATAGGTAGATATAATAAGTCGCTTATAATTGGTTATAATCCGATGGTGTCTATAGAGCTGATATGGTCTAAATTTTTTAGTGTTATAGATTATTTAAATAGAGGAATGGTTATGGTTTTATCAACGGGAGAAAGGGTTAAGAGTAAAGTAGAATATAAATCGAATAGCAGATTCTCTGTAGTTGATATAGATAGGATGTATCTAAAAATAGCATTTAATTGTTTAGCGCATTTATATGGTGATAAGTTTGTATTAAGTCCTCAATTTGATACATATAGAAATGCCGTTTTAACAGGTCAAAATATAGAGCAATTTATCGGTCATGATACAAAAGTTGATTATAATTTAATGATAGAAGCGGTAAAGTCTCGATACGATTTTGGTGAATACTCGAATATCTTTTTGGTTTTACCGATTCAAAATGGAGTAGTATCTTGTGTATTATCAATATTAGATACATCTATAAGGGTAATTTCATTTAATTCAGCCGATAATCCAGTTAGTTCTATAAACACGTATGGATTTATATGTGATCCGATTAAAACTAAGGAAAAAACTATTAATTGATTAGTAATCTTGACACCTGGACTTTTTTCTATATTATAGATATAATATAAAAAAGGAGGAAATTTATAATGGCATATGCGATTGACCTCTTCTGTGGAGCTGGAGGATGCTCTGAAGGTCTTATTCAGGCTGGATTTCATATATTATTTAGTTCTGATATTAGTGATATGGCTGAAAAAACATATAGAAATCGTCATGAGCAACTTGGGTTGCAGCAAGGTAAGAATACTTGGTTTGAGCGAAGAGATATAAGAGAGCTTACAGGAGAAGAAATTAAAAACTATATTTCTAAATTAGAAATATTTAAAGATAAAAAGATACCTGATATAGATTTAATGATTGGAGGACCAAGTTGTCAGGGCTTTTCAAGAGCAGGAAGGCGTGATAATTCGGATCCTAGAAATATGCTTTTTGGAGAATATATTAGGGTCATTAATGAAATAAAACCTAAATATATAGTCTTAGAAAATGTTGAAGGTTTTATGGACATGCAGTTTTATGGCTACAGTGGTATTAATGGTAATATATACCCAGATGGTAGTGTAACTCCAGTAATTATGAAGCAGGAACTACATCAAATTGGTTATAAAACTTTAGATGTTAAAGTTTTGAATGCTGCTGATTATGGTGTACCTCAAAAGAGGCGACGTGTAATATTTATCGGATACAGAGAAGATGTTACAAAGCCTAGTTATCCTAGTCCTACTGTTTCTCCAGATAAATATATAACTCTTGAAGATGCTATAGGAGATCTCGTTGCTAAATCAGGTAAAATTGAAAAAACTAAATATCAAATTGAAAGTATAAATGGTAGAACTCCTACTGTAGAAGGTGTTCCGATAGCTTGTACTGAGATTAAAAATACAGAACTTAGTAAGCAAACTGAAATAGTGAGGGAACGTTTTGAACTATTCGAAGAAGGCGAAACTGGAACGAATTTGAAGAAACGTATTTTATCTGAGGGAATAGATATTTCAGATAAGCCTAACTTGGTTTCTTTTTGTGCAAATAAGTTAGCGTTGAACAATGTTGAAGTAATCAAACTTTTTAAAAATAAACTTGCGACTAAAGAGCAAGTAGATATTTTATTGACAAAAAAAAATATACGTCAAAAATGGTCAAGGGAAGAACCTGCTAATACAGTACTGACAATCGCAGATGATTTTATTAGTCCTTGGGAGCCGAGAAGTTTTAGCGTTAGAGAAATGGCTCGATGTCAATCTTTTGATGATTCATTTGAATTTTTAGGAAAGAGAACAACAGGTGGATTGAGACGACGTGTTGAAGTACCGCAGTATACACAGGTAGGGAATGCAGTTCCTCCATTAATGGCCAAAGCTATAGCTGAAGAAATTTTGAAGGTTTTGTAATAAAAAAGAAAGTGCTGTAACTTTTTATAGTTTAATTCCTCCAATACAGCATCAAGTAACTGCACAGGCGCTGTTTCTTCTATCAAAATGCTATAATCCGTTGGTAAATTAAGTTCATTGGTATAGTTTTTGTTCATAATTTAATTATACCAACGAAAAGGGTCATTCGGGGCCCTTTTTGCTTTAGAAATACAAAGAAGCTATTAGTTGATTTCATATAATCAACTAATAGCCTTTTTAGATGTAAGGGGCTATTTTGTTACAGCTCCTTCTTTTTATAAATTGAAGTAGGAATAGGTTGTATTTAATAATGGGATTGCTGAAGTTAGAGTGGTGTGGAAACTTTGTCGTATATTCCCCTGTAATTTCGATTGAACTAATGCTTTAACAGAACTTGCAACACCTGGTGAATCTGGACATCCCCAATAATTTCCACCAGATAAGTTTCTAACACGTAATACTTTTGTTGAGGTTGGTGTGAAATTTGAATTATTAAGTCCTAGTTCATTTGATGGTACAGTAACAAATGAATAGGAAAAGTCGTTAAAAGAACGTGGTGAATATCCCTCTGTACCAACGGTTATGTTATTATTAAAGTTAATTGCTGAGTAAATTGCATCCCAGAGCATGGGTATTTGGGCATTATCATTCCAATTAGTCTTACATTGGATAATATGAACGCCAATTTGTTCAAAATCCCTAGCAACTAAGGCATTTATAATATTTAGATATTGGAAATTGTCTCTGTGATAAAGTGGTAGATTGGTTCCATTAGGAGCTATTTGAATTAGATCCTTGTCATTCATATAATCAGATGTGTTTGGGAATGTTAAAGCAATAAGATCTGATTCAGTATTAGAGGTGAAGTTCCCATATCTTACAGTAATTGCATTACTTATGAGGGTAGGAATTAAATTGCGATTATGTTTTATTATAAAAACTGGACGATTAATAGTACATAGGTTAAGATACCAACATACTAGTGCTTCCCAGCTTGCACCTCCCGTAGAAACAGCACTTTGAGAACGGCCTGAGATATTGGTTGTAAAAAAGATATCTCTTAACGAATCTCCTAAGTTAAAAATTTGTTCTGACGTAATTGTTGGAGTGGTAAAGTATTTATCATAAATAAATTGCCTCCAGGTGGGCCATGATGAAGAAAAGCTTCCTAATCTGAATAAATTTGTTACAGATAGAAATCTAGCATACTCGATAATTGATTGACACATAATGAATAAACTCCTATGTTTATATGAGTAAAAAATATAATATAATCTAACTATATCATAGTATATAGTATATTTTAAGAAGATAATGTATATCGCTAGAATAACTTGTGATATATCGTGTAGATGTAAGTTGAGGAGAAGGTTTAATGTATACGGTATTTATTGATACGAATATTTTTATTAAGTTAGGAATGAAATTTAGCTCAGGTATTTTGCTTGAACTTGAACGATATTGTGAGCAAGGGCTTATTACATTAGTTTTTACTGATGTATTAGTTGCGGAACTAAAAAAACATAAGAAAAAACCTGCGCTAGAAGCTGTTGAACGATATATAAGTGCAAAAGAAAATCTTTGCAGTAAATACGATGCAAAGATTGTAGATAACTGTACGAATCAACAACTACAAAAACAAGTATTAAATAGAGAGTATTCAAAGATTGAACAGTTTTTTCAACTTTGTAATGCTAAAAAAATATCCCTTGATAAGTTACAACTTGAACAGATTTTGGATGATTATATAAATACTATTCCTCCATTTACTAATAAAAAGCAATATGAATTTAAGGATGCTATGAATATAAACCTTATCAAATATCTAAAAAGTCAGGACGCAGCTGATGACAATAATATTGTCATCATTAGTGAGGATAATGGCTTTATAGAGTCGTTTAATTTGGAGGAAGGATATATTATTTATAATAATCTATTTGAATTCATTTCTCTTGTTCGGACTGCTACAGACTATTTTGCTCATTCAATTAGTCCCTTACAACAATATTTGAAGGGAGAGGAGTTTGATAATTATATTGTTAATGGGCTAGAATCACTTGAGTATAAAGTTTTCTTAGATGGATATGATGATTCTGATGTAATAGACGTATCAAATATAAATGTTCAAGATATAGATTTTTCTATTAATGAGATGAATGGAATGCCATATTTAGGTGAATTATATTTAACTTATAGCTTAGATGTAGAATATGAATTTTTTGATCCATATACATCTCCATATGATTCTGAAGATAAAGTTTTTATTTATGAAAATATTATTCATGGTAAGGATACTTTTTTAGTGCATATAGAATTACCCTTTAGTTTTAGTTTTGACAATAAGAATATAATCGATAGAAACATTGCTGTTGACGATTGTGAGGTTCAAAAGGAACTTACCGATTCAATAGAAGTAGAGGTACAATTTGATGGTACGCAGGTTGAATTAACAGAGCAAGATATTGACTTTGATAGCTATTTTGACTCCTAAAACTGTTATTTTCAATTATTTAAAAAGTTATGGTGTGATGAACAGATTCTCTTATGCAAGTATAAAAAAATAACGTAATTATGCTTGCATATATACTTGCAAGCATATATAAATGCTGGTGAACCTAGATAAATACTGACTTTGGCTACACACTTCTAAGCCGTGGGTCGGGGGTTCGAATCCCTCCTGGATCACCAAAGAAAAAAGCGGATAGCTCGTATTGAGCTATCCGTTTTTTGTAGAATTTATTAGTAAAATAATACAAGAGGTTAAAATTATGAAGTATTTATTGGAAAAAATTTTTGAGAATTTAACGGAAGCTCAAAGCTTAGAATTAATAAAAACGATATTACAAACCACAATACCAACAGGTATGTCTGTATTACAAAGCTTTGCGAATGCTAGTATAAAGATTATTTTGATGCTGAATGGAGGTGCCGCTATTGCGATACTTGCGTTTTTAGGTGCGATAGTGACAACTGAATTTACTAAATGGATATCAGGGATTGTATTATCGCTAATTTCTTATTCTCTAGGGGCTGCTTGTTCGGCGGGAGTAGCATTTCTTTCATATTTGTCACAAAGTGAATATAATATTATGGATGATTCAAATGAAGTAAAGGGAAATTATTACCGTGGTTGGGCTATCAGAATAGCTTTATTAGGAATTGCTTTTTTTATTTTGGGATGTACAATAGTCGGTGTTACTATTAGATTTTATTGATCAATAATAATATACTTATTAAACAAATGAAAAGTATTACTATAGTAGAAATATTATTCGTTATAGACGATAGAAAAGGGTAATATGGAGATTCTAGAGTGTGTTGAAAATGCTATTTATTTATATTTATTATTTCTGTTTATTGTTTGCTGTGTATTGATATATAAGGTAGCTAGTTGGTATTATTCATATCAATATAGGCAAATTCTACTTCTAAAGAAAAATAGGTATTTATATTTATTTTTTTGTTGGCTTGAAGAATTGTCGATAATAAGCTATGTGATTCCAACATCAATAGGAATTGCAGTTGTTACAGGTGTTGGTGGTAGTGTAGATTATTTAGCATTAACTAATAATTATCGAGATTTGCTCATAGCTTTATTAACGGTTATTTCTATAACAACTGCTATAGTACTGATTTGTATTAGTTTTGAGAAAAATATTAAAAATAAAATCTATTGTAACCAAGAATTACCTTTAGATTCGGATAAGGCTATTATAAGAAGTATGGTGCACAAAATTAAGATATTTTCAAGCGGATATAAGCACTTATGGCTTTCAATATTTCTGATAGTATATACACTGTGGTTACTATTTGCATTAACTAGTGATAGCCTAGAATATCCAGAATTTCATTATTCTCTTTTGTGGAAGTTGTATTTTGTAAGTGGAATCTCTTTTGTGAAAACTTTAATAGAATTTTCAATCTTGAGCCGCGAAATATAATTTGTATTAGGACGATTAATTAAGTAATAAATGCTCTATAGTTAATGATTATTAACTATAGGGCATTTATTTATATTGAATGAAAAATAGATTGTGCATTATATGTTATATAAGAATATTCTAGGTTTTACCTATGTTTTTACCATATAAATCAAATTAGTCAAAAAAAGTCAAAAATTTTCTTTTTTGACCTATTGACTTTTTGACTTTATAGGGTTATTATTATGTCACAGGGTTAAGAAACCCAGTAAAAATAGTATTAGTCAAATAGTTAAACTCTATGATGTATGAGGGGGTTATATATATGAACAACAACTTTAACAACTTTGGTAATGAATTTAGCAGCATGAATGATTTGTTTAACCAATTGATGGGTAATATGGGTGGTTATTCCACAGAGCGACGCAGTTATAAAATTAATGGTCGTGAAGTAACTCCTGAGGAGTTTGCTTACTATCGTCAAACTGGTCGTTTACCATCTAATGAAGAAATGCAAGCAGCTCAAGCTGCACAACAAGGTAAAATTAAACAAGATGGTATCCTTGCTCGTTTAGGTACTAACTTGACTGACCAAGCTCGTGACGGCAAACTCGATCCTGTAATTGGTCGTAATAAAGAAATTCAAGAAACAGCAGAAATCTTAGCACGTCGTACTAAAAACAATCCAGTACTCGTAGGTGATGCTGGTGTAGGTAAAACTGCTGTAGTAGAAGGCTTGGCACAAGCTATTGTAAATGGCGATGTACCAGCTGCTATTAGAAATAAAGAAATCATTTCCATCGATATTTCTGGCTTAGAAGCAGGCACTCAATACCGTGGTTCTTTCGAAGAAAACATTCAAAACCTTATTAAAGAGGTAAAAGCCGCTGGCAATATCATCTTGTTCTTCGACGAAATCCACCAAATCTTAGGTGCTGGTTCCACTGGTGATGGTCAAGGTTCTAAAGGTTTAGCAGATATCTTGAAACCGGCTCTTTCTCGTGGTGAATTATCCGTAATCGGTGCTACAACACAAGATGAATACCGCAATACAATTATGAAAAATGCTGCATTGGCTCGTCGTTTCAACGAAGTAAAAGTAAACGCACCATCTGCAGAGGATACTTTCAAAATCTTGCAAGGTATTCGTCCATTGTACGAAGCACATCATAATATTGAATTACCTGACGCTGTTTTGAAAGCAGCGGTAGATTATTCCGTACAATACATTCCTCAACGTAGCTTGCCAGATAAAGCAATCGACTTGATCGATGTAACTGCAGCTCACTTGGCATCTCAACATCCTGTAACTGATATTAAAACATTAGAAGCAGATATTGCGGATGCAAAAGCTAAACAAGAGGAATATGCTCAAAAAGAAGATTATGAATCCGCTATTAACGAAAAAATGCGTATTCAAAAATTACAAGCCGAGCTTGATAACCATACAGAAAACCAAAAAGTAGTAGCTCAAGTGAACGATGTAGCAGAAGCTGTTGAAAGAATGACAGGTATTCCTGTATCTCAAATGGGCGCTTCTGATATTGAACGCTTGAAAGACATGAAATCTCGCTTGGAAGCACATGTAATCGGTCAAGATAAAGCAGTAGAGGCTGTATCTCGTGCTATTCGTCGTAACCGTGCTGGCTTTGACGAAGGCAACCGTCCAATTGGTAGCTTCTTGTTCGTAGGTCCTACTGGTGTAGGTAAAACTGAATTGGCTAAACAATTGGCTATCGACATGTTCGGTAATAAAGACGCTATCATCCGCCTAGACATGTCCGAATACAGCGATCGCACAGCTGTATCCAAATTGATCGGTGCTACAGCAGGTTATGTAGGTTATGAAGATAACTCCAACACATTGACTGAACGCGTTCGTCGTAATCCATATTCCATCGTTCTTTTCGATGAAATCGAAAAAGCAGATCCTCAAGTTATTACATTGCTTTTACAAGTATTGGATGACGGTCGCTTAACAGATGGTCAAGGTAATACAGTAAACTTCAAAAACACAGTTATCATTGCTACATCCAATGCAGGCTTTGGTTTTGGTGCTGATGCTCAAGATGAAAGCAAAACTGATATCATGGAACGTATTGCACCATACTTCCGTCCAGAATTCTTGAACCGCTTCAATGGTGTTATTGAATTCAATCACTTAAGCAAAGACGATTTGAAAAAAATCGTAGACTTAATGTTGAATCAAGTTAATAAAACATTAGCTAAGAAAGGTATTACTTTAGATGTAACTGAAGAAGCTAAAGGCTTATTGATGGAACAAGGCTATGACAAAGCTATGGGCGCTCGTCCATTACGCCGCGTTGTAGAAACTGAAATCCGTGATAGTGTTACAGACTTCTACTTAGATAACATCGATGTAAAACACTTACTTGCTGATGTAAAAGGTGGTCATATCGTTATTACTGAAAAAGTAGATTCTGCTGATAGTAAAGAGCAAGATGAGACTGAAAAATAAAGCGTAGAGGCAAATGTGTCAGAATAATCATTTGACAAATCTGAATAAAGTAGTAATATTGAAAGCATAATTATATAGTGAGTATGCAAGGGAGCCTATTATATAGGCTGAGAAAGGGCTGCGAGCACCTGACCTTTATACCTGATCGGGATCATGCCCGCGTAGGAAGCACGCTAATACTTAATACGGGTATCGATCATAGTATCGATACCCGTTTTTGCATACCTAGCTATATATGTATTTTATATAGGAGGATTTACAAATGTTTATGACAAAATTGGAGTCTGCTGTAGCTGATATGAAAAATTGTAATAATATAATTGTAAAATTTATTGTATGATGATTTTTATATTTGAGTAATAAATCATATTTTATAATCAATAAGTAGATAAATATATTACGTTGAGTTTGTATTATTATTTATTTTATATACAAAAGAGACGCTTTGTTTAATATAAAGCGTCTTTTTTTTATACATAGATTTAAGAAAAATGCGATTAAAATTTCTTAAGTATAAAAAGTATATCGCATTAGTTAATAAAAAATAATAAAAGATAAAGTTTAAAAATTAAATGAACTGGTAAATGAGAATATAATGCAAATATAAAATAATAATAATTTTTATCCTTGTGAGAAATCGAATAAAAATACACATAATATGAATGTATTGTGCATTAAAAATAATAAAATAATAATAAAATACTTGTTTTGTGTGGGTGTAAGAAAATGGTTGTTGTATAAAAATTTTTATAATCATAAAAATATAGTTGAGAATACAGGAGTCAACATGATAAAATTATGAAGTTGGCTCATATAAAATAATGGATGTTTAATGTAAGACGTATAACTATCCGATTTATAAAAAAACAGAGGGAATACACTGTTTGTCTGAGCGTGTTAGTTTTTAAAGGAGTACCAGATGAATAAGATCTTTAAGGTTGTTTGGTCTAAAAGTAAACAATGCTATGTAGTCGTATCGGAAATTGCCAAAAATACAACAGGGAAAAAGAAAATTATTGTAGCGAGTATTTTGGCTACTTTAGCGATGCAAACAGTTAGCATTACAAATGTACAAGCTATAAATGAAAACGGTACGGGCTCACAAGCGTCAGTAGCGATTGGCTATGATAGCAAAGCATGGGGTACTACCGTTGGTGGCGTGGTTAACCCATCTGTTGCAGTAGGTACTGGATCGTATGCAGAAGGAAATTCGGCACTTGCACTAGGTACTAGAGCTTGGGCTAAGGGTTCATATAATGTGTCAGTAGGGCGTGAAGCAAAATCAAGTCAGGACTATGGAATTGCGATTGGTTATCAAGCTGATGTCTCGGCAATTCATGGAATGGCATTAGGCGAACGAGCAGCTGCCTCAGGTCAAATAGCTGTAGCTGTTGGCGCTAATGCTAAAGCTACAGGGGCTAACTCCTATGCAGGAGGTTTTAACTCTGCATCTAGTGGGACTAGTTCTGTGGCATTAGGCGAGTCCGCTACATCTAGTGGAGATACTTCTGTAGCGATAGGTAAGAATACTGTTGCGAGTGGTGGGGATGCGGTGTCTATAGGTGCATCTTCTCAAGCAACTGGCGCAGATTCTCTTGCATTAGGTAAAAATGCTCAAGCAAGTAACGGTGATACTATCGCTATTGGTCAAGATTCAGTAGCCCAATCACTTAATGCTGTAGCATTAGGTAAAACAAGTAAGGCTACAGGGGCATCTGCAACAGCATTAGGCCCACAAAGTACTGCTTCAGCTACATATACTACTGCTATTGGTATGAATTCCGTTGCAAACCAAGAGTATGCTATAGCGATTGGTGGTAGTTCGGAAGCTACTGTGCAACGAGGTGTTGCGCTAGGTACATATTCTAAAGCAGATACAGCATCTGGCGTATCTGGATATGATGGTAATGCAAATCGTACCAATAAATATGCTGGGTTAGCTGGAAACGCGTTGACTAGCACTTGGGGTGCTGTTTCCATTGGCGATGGTACTAATACACGTCAAATTACTGGCCTTGCAGCTGGTACAAAGGATACAGATGCTGTTAATGTAGCTCAACTTAAGAGTGTCAATTTAGCTGTTACTGGCGATAATAGTTCCAGTGGAGATGTAAACTTAGCAAATAGTAAGCTAGCTATTACTGGTGATACAACATATATAACAACAACTGCAGCGGGCCAAGGTATAGCTGTTAAAGGTGTTAAAAAAGACATTACTGTATCAAATGGTACTGCAACTGCTAGTGTTGGTATGGCCGATGCTAAAAATGTAGCAGAAGCCATTAATCAAGCCAATGCGGATCAAAAAATTACTTATAAAGCTAATGGCAGTACAGCTAATAGTGTTAAATTATCCGATGGACTTAATTTTACTAATGGCACATCCACAGTAGCTACAGTAGGGACCAATGGACAGGTTACTTATGATTTAAATGCAGCTACTAAAAAATCTATTACTGATTCTGAAACAGCTGTAAAACGTACTATTTCATTAGGTGCGGATAGTGGTACGCGTTCTAGTCAATCATTAAACAATAGTAATGTAGATTTTAATGTTAAGGGAGCTAGTGGCTCTTATATTACTACCTCTATGACTGGTAATACGGTTACTATTAATACTACAAAAGGTACAATTCAAAGTGATGCTTCAGGAACGGCGTCTCTATCTGGTGCTGATGGATTGGCAACGGCTCAAAATGTAGCAACTGCTATTAATAAAGCTAAAGAAGGTTCTGCATGGAATTTAGCGGTTAATACCGGAGCAGCTCAAAAGGTTGCTGGTGGTGCTAAGGTTACTTTGCAAAATGGTAACAATATTGCATTGACACAAACTGGTACAACAATCACTGTTGGGACAACTAGTCAGCTTACAGCTGATGCTGTAACAGTAGGTTCTGGTACGAATCAGATCGTTTTAAATGGTACAACTGGTGAGGTTTCTGGTAAAAGTATCAAAACTGGAAATAGTACTTTGAATACTAATGGATTAACAATTTCAGGTGGTCCATCTGTAACCTCTACGGGTATTAATGCTGGTAATAAAGTTATTTCTGGCGTAAGCCAAGGTGTAGCTGGTAATGATGCGGTTAATAAGAGTCAAATGGATGCAGCTATTAAAACTGTAGCGGATTCTACTAATGAATTAGGAAAAAATACAGTTACATTAGCCGCTCAATCTGGTTCTACTACTGGTCAAGCACTGAACTCGGCGACTGGTATTAAGTTCTATATTAATGGTGAAAGTGGTAGCGATGCTTTAATTAGTACATCAGCTAGTGGTACGAATGTATCTGTAGCATCCACACAAAAACTAAAAGATGCTGTTACACAAGCGGCTAATGCAGCTAATAAGGATTTATCTAATTTATCCACAGCTGGTGATACACATATCAAAGATCTTGCTAAAACTGCGGCTACATGGAATGTGTCTACTAATGGTAGCAATAATACGGCTGTAGCAGGTGGGGAAACTGTAAACTTCGTTAATGGCGATAATGTAGCGATTACAAATACAGGTCGCAATATTACTATTGGTACTGCGAAAAATGTATCCTTCGATAAAGTAACACTTGGTGGTATTACCATTGATAAAACAGATGGTATTAATGCAGGTGGTAAAGAAATTAAAGGAATTGCCGACGGTACAGGTGCCGATTCTGCTGTAAGTAAAGGTCAAATGGAGACGGCTATTGCTAATGCACAAACAGCAGCAAGCTCTACGGAAAAAGTAGTGGCTAAAACATTGACTGGCGATAACAACTTAGCAACGGTAACAGGCCAAACTGGTACCGCTAAGAATGAAACCTATGAAGTAGCCGTATCTGAAAATGCTGTGAAAGCCGTGGCGGTCAATGCTGCCCAAGATGCAGTTAAGGTGGCTGGAACTGGTTTAGCAACAGTATCTGATGCTACTGCAGGCGGTGTAAAAACATATACAGTCAATGTAGAAGAAGGCAAGCTAGTTCTTGATGATGCCACTGGTAACATAGGGGCTGCTGGATCTACACAAGGTACTACAGCTGGTAAAGATGGCGTAGCGACAACACAAAATGTAGCGAAAGCAATTAACGAAGCTGTTACAAAAGCAAATGCTAATAATGCACAAGCATTAGCTGACGCAGAACATAAATTTGATGGTGATACAGGCACAACCTCTGTTCGTAAACATGGTGAAGTATTATCCATTAAAGGTGGTGTGACTACACCAACAGACTTAACAACTGGTAATATTGGCGTTGTATCCGATGGTGCTGGTACGTTAAATGTTAGATTGGCAAAAGTGTTAACAGGTCTAACCTCTGCTACGTACACTGATGGTGCGGGTAATACACAAACTGTAACAGGCACATCCTCTACCATTACTGATGGCGCAGGTAATACTACAGCACTTACAAAAGGTGGCTTATCTACTACAGATGGTACCAATACTACAACAGTAGCACCTACTGGCGTTACTGCTACAGTTGGTACACATACTGTTAAGGTAGAAGGCTCTGGCATTGATGCAGGCAACACAGAAATTAAGAATGTAGCAGCTGGTACAACAGCAACATCTGCGGTAAATAAAAAGCAAATGGAAGATGCTGTTAAAGCTGGTGGTACTTGGAAGGTTACAACTAATACAGGTGCTACAACAGAGGTCACTGGTGGCGATACGGTAGACTTCATTAATGGCGATAATA
>PVMO01015284.1_pt1 | contig 36891 bp, 28 predicted proteins | sample 1853421 | NCBI WGS metagenome assembly PVMO01 (sample SAMN08533511, study PRJNA380276) | Human gut metagenome, whole genome shotgun sequencing project.
TTGTGTGTTTCAGCTGCCGTTACAGGACGGTCTGCCAATTCTTAACGCCTACGATGAAAAACCGGGCGCACCGAATCCGCGATGAGTGAAAATTACCCGATCGCACATACAGACAAACCGATTGTTGAACCGAAAAACAATGAAACGATGGAAAAGATAATATGCATCGGGGAGAAAACATGAACGGTTCTTCTCGACCGGCTGAAAGAGTTGTCCGCCCTTGCCTTGCAGGTACGCCGCCGGTTCGATCCGCAGACCTCAGACGGGTATATGGACAGTGCAGACGTATGCCGGGTATTGAACATTACCAAACGCACTCTGCAAAGCTATCGGGATAAAGGTATTTTGCCCTATACCCGTATCGGCGGCAAGTTCTTTTACCGGGAGTGTGACCTGGCCGACTATCTCGAACGTAGAACCGTCAAAAAACAATAGCCATGCTCGACTACCTGAACAGCGAGAGCGAGGAGGTGAAAACCGCGCTTGCACAACTATCCGAGGCGAAACAGGCGTTGCAACAGGCCAGGGACAACTATTGTCCTTCGATCTTGGATGAACGTTACCTCACGGGCGAGGAGGTCTGCCGCTATCTGCACGTCTCGCCGCGCACACTCCAAACCCTGCGTGATACACGACAGATTCCCTTTACCGTTATCAGCGGACGGGTATTTCTCTATCCCGAGAGCGGAATACGGGAAATCCTTCACAGAAATTTACAGTCTGTCGAAGAACCGTTTTAACCCTTACAAATGGGCCAAGCACAACAAACCCGGGACGCATAGGATATTCAGCCCTATGTGTCCCGGGTTTATTACTGCTCCTACTATTATAACTTAGGTACAAATGCCGCTCAAAGAATGTATTATATATCGGCAATACTCCACCAATGAGTGTTTGTTTGTTCGCGAATTATTTCCTATCTTTACAACGTCTTGTGCAGCAATGTACTTGGCAGACATATTGAAAGTGTTTTCGCACTGTCCTGAGTGGAAAATGTGGAAGTTTTTCAATAACAACGGAACAACGAACAGCACTCATTTCTTGTTTAGATTATGGCAGGGACGCGTTCTGCGTATCTATACCCCATATCTATTCAAGTGTGGGGTATTGCGTCGTTTATTGTTGTTATCGGTCTTTCCACAACCATCCACTCGATAAACGAAATCAGCTCCACACTTTTCTTTTTGTAGTTATAGCAAACACCATTTAGGAGTTGAATGGTGACTAAGAATTGGAATTATTAACCCAATTAAAATAGTTACTATGAAACGATTACTATTAGTTTTCACCTTGTTCAATATTGGAGTCGCTTCGGCTCAATTAAAAACATACAATGGTTCTTTTGAAGATGGTTCTGCAAATTATACTTATAAAGAAGATGGATTGACTCGAATTTTCGAAGGGAATTTTTCATATAAATCAGCAGACGGAAAAAAGTCTATGTCCGGCAGATATACTGATGATATGAAAACCGGATTATGGAAAACTGATTGGTATGGGTTTCATGAAGAAACAAGCTATAAGCAAGGTCTAAAGCATGGAATTTACCGAGTACGATATAAAGATTCCTATAAAGAATTAAAATTAAATGCTCATTTTACACAGGGAGAGTTGGATTCTCTTGATTTTTGGATGCGAACCCCTGACGGGCGCATAATAGCTGGAAATCAACATGGCTCTCCTTCTGTTATCGATACGTGGCTTCACGGAATAGATAACAAATATATTCGTACGCAATATTTTTATAAAGGTATTTATGTCGGATATACGGATTATGATTATTCTACCGGAGATTGGGGTGAACGCACGATAGATGATATCAGGGAGGTTGCTAAATTTTCCGATTCACTAGCCCAACATAACTATCAATATGCAGGCCGATACTATTGTCTTCAACCCCAAAAAGAAAATAAATTTTACAGTCAACTCACTCAGAACGGCGATATTTTTTCCAATGAGCCATACTGGTTCAATGAAATCGCATACTTTTTCATTTACGATTTTCATACCGCATGTTTCGGCTCATCCTTATGGAGGGGCGAAGTTTTTGAACCCGATTATACTCTCTGTTTTGTAATAAAAGAGGATGAAGTCCGAATGAATGCTGAGAAAAAGCAAATCGAACAAGAAAAGGCTGAAAAAGCGAGAAAAGAAAAGGAATATGAAGAAACTATTGCGAAAAAGGCAGGCGAGTTTGCTCAAACAGAATATGGCCAGTTTATAAACTATCTCAAACCCTTTGCGGTGAAATCTGATAGTTTGTTTAATCAGGCAAAACAGAATTACATGGATAATGTTTTGAGTAAATATCGCTTAGCAACAAGCCCAGTCCGTCTTGCAGACAGATTTCAAGAATCCAGCACTTTATCGTTAAACTTTAGATATTCAGAGGGAGATAAGGATGGTTATCAATGTAAATTCATTTCACAATTATACCAAATAAATGTTCCCAAAGGATTAAAGGATTTTTCTGTACTTATTTTTCCTACTGCACTTGTATTGGACAAAGAACAATGGCGTGTTTCTGATGCCATCATAGTATATTATCATAACGGATCGGACAATGGTCTTTCGACGGCATTACAGCTCAATTTGCATAAAAGAACCGATTTACACCAAGCTGATTTATACTTGCAACATTTCTATAATGAAATGAAATTGGGGATAAACGGCTTTATTGCCCAAGGAACACAAGTTTCAATTAGTGATAATTATGTTTTTCAAGGATATACAGAAAGCCGTATAATGCAGCCTATTACATCAGATACGAAATATAAAAAGACTCAAATTTATTATGACAGATGGCATAATCCCCAACTATCTAAGGATGATTTTATTCAATCCATTACCAAAGAAGAGGTTACAAAACCCATAGAAGTACGTTTTAACATAAAAAAAGAAGAATGATTATGGCTATTGTCGAACGTAACAGAATTTTGAGGCCATCAACAAGATTAGCTTCTTCTATATCGTATAAAATTAATACAGAAAAAGTTTCGGGACTGGATGAACTGATCGTACGTGTATATTCCGAACAAAAAAGACTGATAGCGGAGTTTCATTTCGCCGGTCGCGATATCGCAGGTAAAAGATCTATCCATTTCCGATATATCAATGAGCGAATTGACTGGGGAAAATATGAAAATTTGATATCGAAAAAGCATAAATTAATAGCTGTAATTTAAGACATTATTTCAATGACCACCTGAAATTGCAAACCAAAGGACGGCAAATTCAAAGTCGTCCTTTGGTTTTGTTTATGTAGAAGTGAGACTTTCCCTTCCCGTAACATTTCGCCTCTGAAGCCCGCCCGCAGATTGTTTCGCACCGTGGCCTCATACACGCCAAACAACCGTGCGATTTGGCTCTGTGTCATCCAGACATTGCCATCGATCAGTCGGACCGAGACCGTACAAGGCCCCTAGTCGTTATCGGTTATCTCAATAGAACCGAGATCTTCTATCTGTTTTTTCATTGTCAGTTCTCTTTATCGGGTTATTCTATCGGAAACTTTTCAGCGATTTTTTGGCTCAGGGCATCCATGTCACGACCGATCTTGTCGTTGGTGATCTTGGCGTAAATCTGTGTGGTGGTGATGTGTTTGTGTCCGAGCATCTTGCTGACCGTCTCCAGGGGAACACCCTGCGAGAGGGTGACCGTGGTCGAAAAGGTGTGCCTTGCCACATGCATCGTCGGATTGAACGACAACCCGGCATGGCGTGCCACATGTCGCAGGGACATATTCATCGAATCACGGTCTTTGACCGGGAATACTTTATTTCCGGGGAGCCTCAGTCGGCTGTAACGTTCTACAAGCCGTTTGGCCACCGGCAGCAGCTTGACCCGAAACTGCGTTCCTGTCTTTTGTCGATGGTCCACGATCCACAGATCACCCCGTTCATCCGTGTGAATATCGTCATGGGTGAGTTTCTTTACATCGGCATAGGCAAGCCCCGTGAAGCAGCAAAATACGAATATGTCCCGGACGATGGCTGTCTTGTAATTGGGGACATAGACCCTCATCACGGCCTGCAGTTCCGATTCGAAAAGGAAACGTCGGTCGCGGTAGGTTACGTTGATGTGGAATCCGGCAAACGGATCGGAGGTGATCCAGCCGTTCTTGAAAGCGGTGTAGGTCATCAGCTTCAACTTCTTGACCGGAGTATGAATGCTGCCGGGAAGCATATGACGAACAGCCGAGAGATAAATCACATACTTCTCAATAAATTCACGCTTCAACTCCCGGAACGGGATATCCTCCAGCTTGTATTCGTATTGCAGGAATGCGGTCAGATAACGGCGGGAACGGGTGTAGTTCACGAGGGTTCCCTCTGCACGGTCTTTGCCGACGCGCTTCTCGGCGAACTCTTTCAGGTAGTCGTCGAAGGTTTGCAGCAGGAGTTGATATCCGTCTCCGAATCCCAGCCAGGCATTCCTGACCTTCTCGGCCGTGACGTAAGAATCCCGGTCGCAGATACGCTGGTACTGCTTGCCGATGTTGGTCTTGATGTTCTCCAGTTTCTCGTTGATCCGCTGGGCTACGATGCTCTTACCCGATGCTTTGTTGGCTTTGGTGTCCCACAATTTGGGAGGGACAGACATTTTGCAACTGAACTGCGAGATGGTTCCGTTGATGGTGATGCGTCCCATGATGGGTGCTTTGCCGTTCTGTTCGGCCTGTCGTTTCAGATAGAACAGAACCTTGAAAGTGCTTCTTGCCATAACTCTAAAAACTTTATTGTTAATACGTTCGTTAGAGTTATTTGTTGTTGTGAAATCCGACGCAAGAAACTGAAAAACAATCCATTAAAAACTAAGTCCGGAAAAAGCTGCGGTAACGATCTGGTAACGCAACTCTTTCCGAACTTTGCCTTTTCATGCGGCTGAACCGCTCATTTACCTCCGGAACAATCTCGTTAAAACACTATCTCCGTGCGTTTTATACGTTATTGCTCCTGTTCTATTTTTTTAAGGCCGCCCCTTTGTTGGGTACGGATTTTCAGTACATTGTTACGGATGGCACGCATCACATCGTCGAAAAAATCGTTGTCCCGCTCCTGAAACGTCAGCACGAAATCAGCGCCCTGCACCAGACTGACCTGCATCGCTTCGCCACCCATAATCTGCTTGGCAATAATCACATTGTACTGATCGTGCTCCTCGACCTTGCTGGCATGGTCGGTATTGAGAATGTCCTGCATGACCAGAAAATCGATCCCGAAATGCGTACAAACCGTCTGCACGGCATCCGTATCTTCCAGTCCGTGAATCTGCAGCCAAGTGATGCCATCGGGCTGAAAGCGGGACTTCATCTCCCCGAAATCATCTCCCGCAGCCTCTTCGACCCGATCCACAGTATAGCTGCACAGATGCAGATGAGTCCGTGTTTTCGTATCCCCGTTGTAGGCGAGCTTGTCGCTGAGCAGGTTGTTTTTCATGGCTGTACGATTAAAATTCGACCGTGACGCCCAGCGTCGGCACCAGCGTACCGCTCGCCTGGCGGATATACTTCATCTTATAACGCTGCTCCGAAGGCGGAGCCGAAGGATTCTCGATCACGCCGGTACTCATCAGCACGTCGGGCTGACGGAGCTTGCTGAAGGTCACGTTCTGCAAATCGACATAGATACCCAGCATGCATTTACGGAAATAAAACACCTTATCGACGCGCACGTCCAACTGGGCGAAGGCATCCAAACGTCCGGTATTGTATTTCGAATAGTCGTAATAAGGACGTCCCGAAGCGTTCCACGCCTCGACGAGCGACGATTTCTCGACGTCGTACGGCGTATAAGGCGTTCCGCCGATAGCGCTCAGCTTCGCCCCGACGCTCCACCCACGCGAGAAATCGTACGTACCGCTGATATTCGCCACGAAACGATTGTCCCAGGCAGAAGGAATATATTTCGCATCGTGCCGACTGCGGTATTCGCTGCTGAAAACGGTCAGTGCACCGACCAGATTGAAACGATCGGGAAGCTGCCAACGCACCATCAGCTCCAGACCGTAGGCGCGTCCCTGGGCCGAAGAAACGAGCAATTCGTCGCCCGAGGTACCGTAGTCGTTGCCTTTGCAGGTCAGCGGCACGTCGTCCGCCACCGAAAGCGGGATATTCGTATAATATTTGTAGAAACCTTCGAGCGAAACCACCAACCGGTCACGCAGACGCCAGTTGACGCCGACGGCGCTTTGCAGGACCCGCATATACTCCAGACCCCGATTGACCAGCTCGCCCGTATTGTCTTTATAACCGAGCGCCGTATAGGGCGGCAACTGGTAGAAAAGCCCTGCGCTTCCGCTCACCGACCAACTGTCGCTCAAGGCATAAGAAGCCGACACACGGGGCGAAAGCTGCTTCCAGAAACGCTCCATTTCCGCCGAATAGTCGCATCCGTCGGCCCGCACCCCCATCGAAACCGTCAGCCGCTTGTCTGCGGAGGCATAGTCGGCCCCCACGAAAAAGCCCCAGCCGACAATTCCCAAATAAGTGCGATAGTCCAGCAGCTCGGCTTCCTGCTGATAAGTCCGCTGCAAAGTCTTGTTATGATAGGTAGAATAGTTCAGTTCGGCTCCTTCGCGCAGCGTCCACCGGCCCAGGTAGGAGCGATTTTCGAACCGCAGGGTCGTCTTCTGCTCCACGCCCCGCAAACGCAGGGTCAGATTATCCGGAGTCGATTCGTCGTTGTTGCGGTATTTGGTATTGCGGTTATTCAGGTAGTTATGACTCAACGCCACCGACTGCACGTGCCGTCCGGCGTAATGGCGGTACACGGCACCCACAGTAAAGGTTTCCTGTTGGATACGAGGCAGGTAACTGAGCAGATATTCGTTCTCCTCGCCCTTCTCGTCGAGATTGAGCTTCATGTTGTCGATGCCCACCAGTCCGAGGAAAGTCAGCTCGTCCCGCTCCGAAAAACGGGTCTTGACCTTCAGTTGCCCGTCGATGTAATTGGGCAGAAAAGGAAGCCCCAGCAATTTGAAGAGGAACTGGAGGTAGGATTGCCGCACGGAAAAGAGGTAAGTCGTCTTTTTACCCACGTGTCCGCTGCCGCTGAGCGACACTTCGGAGGCACCGAGCGTCGCCTTGAAGGTCTGCCGTTCGAGATCGCCGTCCCGCAACCGGAAATCCAGCACCGAACTGAGCGCCCCGGCACGGTCGGCGGGAAACGAACCCGTATAGAAATTGATCTCGCGCACCAGATCGGAATTCACGATGCTTACGGGACCGCCCGTGGCACCCTGCGTGGCGAAATGGTTGATATTGGGAATTTCGATCCCGTCCATGAAGAAGCGGTTTTCGGACGGTCCGCCGCCCCGCACGATCAGGTCGTTGCGATAACCGATGGGCGAAAACGACACGCCCGGATAGGAACGTACGATACGCGACACGTCGCGATTGGAGCCGGGACTCTTCTCGATCTCCCGCATCCCGATCACCTGCATACTGACCGGGCTCTCGATCGTACGGCGGAAAGGCGAGGGACGAACGACGACTTCATTCAGATGCTCCGGCTCCTCCTCCATCTCGATTTCGATGAAAGGCGTCCGGGCCGACACCTGGTATTCGGGGGTCACGACCGTTCGGTAACCGATGAACGACGCCGTCAAGCTGTAAATGCCGGGCTTCACCTGCAGGATCTCGAATCGCCCGAGCGAATCGGTCATGGCGCCCTTACCGGGCTGGCCGGTGATCGTAACGGCTGCATAGGCGACCGGTTCCCGGGAAAGACGGTCGATAACCCTGCCCCGCACAGGATACCCCGCTGCGGCCCAAACAGAAGGAATGTACAATACCAGCAAAACGATTGCTGCCAGTAAGTTCTTTCTCATAATTCACAAAATCAACCGTCCGCAAAGCTAATAATTTTAGCGGCGTTTCGATCTTCCGGCCGTAAAGAATCGACCGAGGCGGACTGATTCGAGGCGAATCGGACGATTTACGGCATCGACACGATACCCCGAATCGCCCGCCGGCATAACCTAATAATCGAAAGAGATACAAAAATCATGAAATCCACCCCGGAAGGAATCGAAATTTACACTATTTTTGTTTCCGGTCAATCTCACCTAATAAGTATATGCGCACACTGATCTCGATTCTCTGGATTTCGTTCTTTCCGCTTGCCGCAGCAGCGCAGGGCGACGACCTGTCGTATCGGCTGAAAAAGGTGATAAAGGATAAAAAAGCCGAAATCGGTATTGCGGTCATCCTCGACGCACAAGATACGGTAACGGTCAATAACGACGACCGCTACCCCCTGATGAGCGTATTCAAATTCCACCAGGCCCTCGCCGTCGCAGATTACCTGGACCGAAACGGACTGACGCCCGACACGGAAATATTCATTCCGGAAGAAGAGCTCGTCCCCGACACGTACAGTCCCCTTCGGAAGGAATTTCCCGAAGGCGAAATCTCGCTTTCAGTCAGCCGTCTGTTGGAGTACAGCCTGCAGCTGAGCGACAACAACGCCTGCGACATCCTCTTCGAGCACACGGGCGGTCCGGCAGCGACAGACCGCTACGTCCGGTCGCTCGGACTGTGCAATTTCGCAATCGCAGCAACGGAACAACAGATGCACGACGATCCGCAAACGTGCTACGAAAACTGGAGTACGCCGCTCGAAGCGGCCGCTCTGCTGGAGCTGCTCGTAACAGAACAGATTCTCACTCCTACTCTGCGGGAAATGATCCTGCAAAACCTGATAAACTGTAAAACAGGTGCCGACCGTCTTCCGAAACCACTGTCGGGAACCGGCGCCGTCATCGGACACAAAACCGGCACGAGCAACCGCGACGAACGAGGCATCTTCGCCGGGACCAACGACCTGGGATTCGTCATCCTGCCGGACGGCACCCGCTATACCATCGCCGTCTTCATCAAAGATTCGGCGGAAAACCCGGAAACAAATGCCCGAATCATAGCGGATATCTCCGAAACCGTTTATCGATACGTTCACGACGAATACCGGGAAAACGACATCCGCCCCGGAAAAAAACACGTCGATCAAGGAGCCGGAATTGGATTCGAATCCGATTATTTTTATTAAATTTGGAAAGAAAACAGCGTAATTTGCACTGTTCTTGCACGGAATCAGAAAAACTTCAATACCCCAAGCATGAAAAAAATAGCGGCTTACCTCATTCCCGTCCTCGCCTGCTTTGCAGTAGGTATCTCGGCAAGTTTTTTCCAGGCTTCGTCCATCGCCGAATGGTATCCGACGCTGACCAAGCCGACACTCACGCCGCCCAATATCGTATTTCCGATCGCCTGGAGCGTCCTGTACCTCTGCATGGGACTTTCGCTCGGGCGTCTCATCGTGCGTCGGCAGCACAAAGGAATCATCCGGCTGTGGGTCTTGCAGCTTATCGCCAACTTCCTGTGGAGCATCCTGTTCTTCACGCTGCGCAATCCGCTGGCCGGATTCATCGACATCGTACTGCTGAATATCCTCGTGGGACTCTACATCTTCGCCGCGAGCCGCAGGGACCGCGCTGCCGCCTGGCTCTTCGTACCTTACCTGCTCTGGACGCTCTTCGCCGCCTACCTCAACGGATATATCCTGCTGCACGGCACCCCGGCGGCGGCTCCGACGACAATTCAAACCGAATCTTTAACAATATCAAAACCTAAAACAGAAAGAATTATGGTTCACAAAATGCCCGAACTTCCGTATTCGACGGAAGCGCTCGCTCCGAAAATGAGCAAAGAAACTTTTGAATACCACTACGGCAAACACCTCCAGACCTACGTGGACAATCTCAACCGCCTGATTCCCGGCACGCCTTACGAGTCGATGTCCCTGCAGGAAATCGTCAAGAAAGCCGACGGTCCGATCTTCAACAATGCGGCCCAGGCCTGGAACCACACGTTCTTCTTCCTGATGCTGACCCCCGATCAGAAGCCGATGCCCCAAAAACTAGCGGATCGCATCGCCCGCGACTTCGGATCGGTCGAAGCCTTCAAGGAAGAGTTCTCCAAAGCCGCTACCGGACTTTTCGGCTCGGGCTGGACGTGGCTCGCAGCCGACAAGGACGGCAAATTGCAGATCATCTCGGAATCCAATGCCGGCAACCCCATGACCAAAGGCCTCAAGCCCGTCATGACGATCGACGTATGGGAACACGCCTACTATATCGACTACCGCAACCGCCGCGCGGATTTCATCAAATCGTACTGGGAGCTGATCGACTGGGACAAGGTGGCCGACCGCATATTCCCCCGCAAATACCACTGCACCGCCTGCGACTACGTATATGATCCGGCCAAGGGCGATCCCGAAAGCGGCATCGCACCCGGCACGGCATTCGAAGACATCCCGGACGACTGGGTATGCCCCGTTTGCGGACTCTACAAGGATTCCTTCAAGATCGTGGAAGAGAAATAGGCGATCAGGAAAATTGAAAAAAGCAGCGCATAAAGCGCTGCTTTTTTGTATCGGGAGAATCCGTCGCAGACACCCGACAGCCGTTTTTCCGCGCCCGAGGGAAGAAGCCGGGCAGCCCATTCCGTCCGACACCAGAAATAAAGAGATCGACCCGGCAACAGATCGACCTCTTTGTTTCAGTCCATACTAATCTCTACTTTATTGCGACTGAAACCTTTATCGGCAAGACACTCTTCTTCTGCACAAACTCCGCACTTCGGCGTATGCCGTACAACGGTTTCGAAAAATATTTCATCAGGGAAACAGAGAGCCGCCTCGCTTCAGGTTATCAATCCACCGAAAAGATGCCTCGCAGGTCTTTTCCGAAAGCTCCGTTCTCCGCAGACGCATATCATCCGAACTGTCCGTTCATCGGGCAGGCAAAGGCTGGTCTTCTGACTCGTCCCCGCCGCAACGCCTTCCCGACCCCGCAGGACCAGTGGCAAAAGAGTGTCGCGGCAATACACCCGGGCATCCGAAACACCGCCCGCAAGCGGGCCGATCACCTCGGATCGTCGGGCAGGACTCACAGCAGCGGGAACTGTCGCAGACTTTCACTGCGTTCCCATTTAATCTGACGGGGCGTAACCCCTCGTGAACCGTTGCAGTGCAAATGTAAGAAAATATTTGCTATCTTTGCCCGGTAACCAAAAAATATTTTGACAGAAACTATGAAACACGCATACGTATTTCCGGGTCAGGGCGCTCAAGCCGTCGGCATGGGCAAAGACCTCTACGACAATGTCCCCGAAGCCAAGGCTCTCTTCGAGCAGGCCAACGAAATCCTCGGTTTCCGCATCACCGACATCATGTTCGCCGGTACGGACGAAGAGCTCAAACAGACTAAAGTCACCCAGCCGGCCGTATTCCTCCACTCGGTCATCATGGCCAAGGCGCTGGGCGTGAAGCCCGACGCGGTAGCCGGACACTCGCTCGGCGAATTTTCAGCCCTGGTGGTGGCCGGCGCTCTTTCGTTCGAAGACGGTCTGCGGCTCGTTTCCAAACGTGCGATGGCCATGCAGAAAGCCTGCGAAGCCGTACCCGGTACGATGGCGGCGATCCTGGGACTCGACGACGCCAAAGTAGAGGAAGCCTGCGCCTCGATCGACGGCGTGGTCGTGGCGGCGAACTACAACTGCCCCGGCCAACTGGTTATCTCGGGCAGCGTCGAAGCGGTCGATGCCGCCTGTGCCAAACTCAAGGAAGCGGGCGCCAAACGCGCACTGCGTCTGCCCGTAGGCGGTGCATTCCACTCGCCCCTGATGGAGCCGGCCAAGGTCGAACTCGAAAAAGCGATCAACGAAGCACCCTTCCAGGCTCCTGTCTGCCCCATCTACCAGAACGTCGATGCCAAACCCCAAACCGATCCGGCGACGATCAAGGCCAACCTGATCGCACAGCTCACCGCACCGGTACGCTGGACCTACATCGTCAAGAACATGCTTGCGGACGGCGTGACCGAATTTACGGAACTCGGTCCCGGCAATGTCCTGCAGGGTCTTATCAAAAAAGTGAATCCCGAAGCGGTCGTAGAGTCGAAATCGACGTTGTAACCCGCCTCCGAAAACAAAATAGAATCGATTGACAAGCAATCGATTCTATTTTGTTTATAATTTTTTTTCATATCACAAGATCAAATACGCCAAATTCGATTGAATTCTTTCTATATTTGCACAAAAATTACAGAAGACATCAAACGACATCAATAACTATGACATCGTTAACCGAATTTTTCAGCCGACAGGAAGATGACAATCTGAAAGGTATTTCGCACAAGAACAACCTCTTCAAGCGAAATATCATCGCACATATGGCGGTGAACGGGGAGTGTACGCTCTCGGAGCTTACCAAAGAGCTGCACATCAGCATACCGACCATCACCAAGCTCGTTCAGGAACTCGTTCAGGAGAACATCGTCACCGATCTGGGCAAGGTCGAAACTCCGGGCGGACGACGTCCCAACGTCTTCGGACTGGCCAGCTCGGCCATCTATTTCGCAGGCGTCAATATCGGCCGGGACAACATGTCGTTCCTCATCACGGACCTGCACAACAATATCGTCAAAGAGGAACTCCTGACCGACTTCGAACTGCAGGATCGCCCTCAATGCCTCGAAAAAATCTGCTCGAACATCGCACATTTCATCGATACGTGCGGTGTGGAACGCGCGAAAATCCTCGGAGTGGGTGTCAGCGTCAGCGGACGCGTCAATCCCACGACGGGACGCAGTTACCGCTATTTCACTTCGAGCGAACAGTCCCTGCGCGATATGATCGAACAACGCATCGGTATCCGCGTACTGCTCGAAAACGACACCCGGGCCCGATGCTATGCCGAATACACCAACAGCAAATCCAAAGACGAGATGGACGTACTCTACCTCCACCTCGGACGCGGCCTGGCCATCGGTATCGTCATGAACGGCAAACTCTACTACGGCAAGAGCGGCTTTGCCGGAGAGTTCGGGCACATTCCCTTCTCGACAACGAAATCATCTGCTCCTGCGGTAAGAAAGGTTGCCTCGAAACCGAAGTTTCGGGAATCGCGATCGAACAGAAGTTCGGTCGGCTTATCAGCCAGGGAGTCAATACCATCCTGCGCGAAAAATACAACAAGCACGAAGCCATCCACGTCGATGAGATCATCGACGCAGCCAAGCACGACGACAATCTCTCGATCGAACTGATCGAGGAGGTCGGAGAAAAGGCGGGCAAGGCAGTCGCCTTCCTGATTAACACCTTCAATCCGGAAACGGTCATCGTAGGCGGCGAGCTGGCCGAAGCGGGCGACTACCTGATGCTGCCCCTCAAGTCGGCAACCAACAAATACTCGCTCAATCTGGTCTATAAGGACACCAAATTCCGCCTGTCGAAAATGGGCAAGACAGCCAGTGCCTGGGGTGCTGCCATGTTGATTCGCAATCAGGTGCTCGGACTTTGCTAATGATGCTCCGAGGACATATTTGCAGCCTGCGGGCCGTCGAACCTGAAGATCTCGAACTGCTTTGCCGGTGGGAAAACGACCCTTCGTTGTGGACAGTCAGCGGCACGATCGAACCGTTCTCGCACTATTCGATCGAACAATTCATCCAGGAGCAGCAGGCTGGTATTTACCGATGCGGACAACTGCGGTTGATGATCGACGACACAGCGGGGAAAACGATCGGAGCCATCGACTTGTTCGATTTCGAGCCGCAGCACGAACGGGCAGGCGTCGGCATTCTGGTTTACGATCCGGCACAGCGCGGGAAAGGATACGGGGCAGAGGCATTGGCTTTGCTCGAAGAGTATGCCCGCACGGTACTCCGGCTGCGGCAACTGTGGTGCAACGTACTCGCGGATAACGTCCCCAGTCTGACTCTCTTCGAAAGAGCCGGATTCCGCCGGGTCGGGGTTAAAAAGGAGTGGATCCGCACCCCCGAAGGGTATAAGGACGAAGTATTGCTCCAAAAGCTGCTTTAGACAATTTGAAATACAAATCTGCCGGAATTTTCCTGCCCGATAAGTGATCGGCGACGGAGCATCCCGGTAGATTTTTTTTATCGTATCTCGGGAGGAAACTCGCATCTCCTCCTCCCGACATCCGGCTTTTTCAAGCACCCCTCGCACCGGTTACGCACCGCTGTCGTGCCGGGGCAATCCCGACCCTGCCGAAGTTACTCTTCGTCCGGTAAATCGGCCGCCTGCAAAGTCCGGGCAGACTGTTGTTTCTTGGTCGGAATTCCCAGTTTGCGAAGCCGCTCCCCGCAGCGGACGATGTTGTCGTTACCGGTGCAAAGCCGCTTGTAGGCATCGTTATACTTGTCCCGGGCGGCGTCGAGCGACTGTCCCACCCCTTCGAGCGAAGCGGTGAAAGCCACCAACTGCTCGTAGAGTTTCGTACCGTAAGTAACGATGTCGGCCGTATTCTTGTTCTGTGCGTTCCGCTTCCAAAGATCGTCCACCAACTTCAGTAAGGCGAAAAGATTGGTCGGCGAAGAGATGATGACTTTCTTGTCGTAGGCATCGGCCCAGATGGAGCTGTCGTTTTGCAGCGCCGCCAGAAACGCCGGTTCGTTGGGAATGAACATAATGACGAAATCGGGCGAATCGAGCAATCGCTGGTACTCCTTGCGACCCAGTTCGACGACGTGCTGCCGCACCGACGCGACGTGCGACGCAAGATACTGGCGCCGGGTCGCCTCGTCCTCGGCCCCGACATATCCGACGAATGCCGTGAGCGACACCTTCGAGTCGATGACGATCCGTTTGCCTTCGGGCAGATAAAGCACCACGTCGGGCCGCAGGTTGTTTCCCGCCTCGTCCTTGATATTGAGCTGCGTATCGTAATGTACGCCCCGGATCAGATTCGAATTGTCGAGGATCGTTTCGAGGATCATCTCGCCCCAGTCGCCCTGCACTTTGGAATTGCCCTTGAGCGCGTTGGTCAGGTTGGTCGTTTCGGTGGTGATGCGGCGATTGAGTTCCATCAGGCGTTCAAGCTCGTTGCGCAACGCCCCCCGCTGTTCGTTCTCGGAGGAGTAGATCTTCTCGACCCGCTCGCGGAACTCCACGATGTTATCCCGGAAAGGTTTCAACAACACGTCGAGCGCTTCGCGGTTGGTCTCCTTGAAAGTGCGCGACTGTTCGCCCAGAATGTCATTGGCGAGGTTCTTGAATTGGGTCCGGAAAGTCTCCTCCATCTTTTCGCGTTCGGCACGTGCCTCGGCCATTCGCTGTTCGGCCGCCTCCAGACGGGCCTGCGCCAGCGTACTCCGCTCGACCAGGGTGCGGATTTCGATTTCGGCGGCAGCGGATTTCTCTTCGGACACCCGGCGCGACTCCTCGGCCAGGCGGCGAGCTTCGTCCGCAGCAGCCCGTTCGTCCGACAAACGGGCGTTATCCCGACGCAGGGAGAGCAAAAGCAAACCCAGCACGGCGCAAACGACGCCGAGCGACAATAAAACGACAACGATTCCGGTATTCATGACAGCAACAAAAATAACAAAAGATGCAAGCAATCGTACGGGCATGCACACAAAGATTGCCGAACCGCATCCAATCTTTAACAAAGATAAGAATAAGTCAAATGCAAAAGCAAATTTATTTACATTTTATAATAGAGGCAAAGAACCTAAAAAATATAATCTAATTTATTTTCGAAACAACATTGTAAAATCATTTTTTATCCATATATTTATTCTGAAATTATTCTTTAACCAAAAAAATGCTCTATGATGAACTTTGCTTCCATGAAGTTTTTCCTGGTAGGATTGACTTTGACAGCCATGCTCTCTGCATGTAGTGATGACGAAACATCAGACCTTATCCCCGAACCGAGCATCTCAATTTCTGCTTTAGAAAGTGAAATCGGGGCACTGAACTTCTCGATCAACGTGGAAAATGCCGAGCAATGCGCTTACGTCTGCATGAACGCGAACGAATCGCTCCCCACGACTGCTGATGAAATTTTCGCAACCGGAACGAGCATTAAACTCACGGACAAGAACAAACTTTCGATCCGAGTTCCCGTCGACAAGCAGATTACATATGCCGTTATCGCTGCAGCTGCGAACCAGACGGGCAAGACAATTTCCAACAAATTACAACTTACCCCGCTCAAAGACGAAGACCCAGGGACGGAAGATCCCGAACCGAAACCGGAGCAAATCGATATCACTTTTTCAACAGGAGAATTACTTTATCTGCCTAACGGCATGCTACTAATTAACCTGTTCGAAACGGACAACACAAGTGTTTATCAGACCCAAATCAAACTTGAAGGTATCGAAAACAACGGCGCCTAGAGAAACGGCAGCCGCCTGCTTGCAGAAGACCTTTATAAAACAGTATCCTCCTCTTATCTGATAGACATCGAAGGGAATAGCGACATTGACGACAACCTTCCTGCAGGGACATTGGTCAAAATTGAACGAGGCACGGCAAACACTGTAATTCTGACCATTACAGGCACATTATCCAAAAGCGAAACCAAGTTTACCGGTCGATTCTCCGGCATACTCTCGCACGAGATGGAGTTAAAGAACTATTCTCTCAACAATGTGGTATTCGACGAAACCGGAGGGGCCAAATGGAATGCCGAAAAGAAGACAATCGCCCTTCCGCTACGCAGTTCTGCTCACCCCGACCTGAAACAGTTCTCGCTGGTATTCCATTCCGAAACCGAAACGCTCGCAACGGGTAACTACCCAATCAGCGAAAATGGAGAAGCAGGAACCGTATCGTTGGCCAAAGCCTATTTCGCCAACGCTCCCGTTTACATCAACGGTACACTCGGCCCGTCGGAAATCGGCTACAAAACCGGCTCGATAAAAGTTGAAGTGAGTCCGGAAACCAACGAATACACGCTCACAATCGACGCCCGTGATTCATACGATATTATCTATCAGGAAAACGCGTCGGCACAAGTCGTTTACGGAAGCACGCTGACTGGGTCGTTCCAAGGTTCTATAGGGGAACAAGGAGGAGGCGAAGATCCCGAGGAGCCTCAATATAATGTATGGCAAGACACCTATTCAAATACTCCAGCCGTAGTTTCATACGGACTTACGTCAGATTTGGAAGGTTACGAGCGTTCCTATATTGGACGTATTGACCTTCAACCCGACACCGAAGGAGAAGCCAACATGCGCCTCTTCTTTATTAATCGTGCTCCGGATGCATCGGCCGCAGGCTTCGATCCCACACAGATCGAGTTCATTCCCGGCTACTCATACGCCACGCTCGGACAGGATTTGGACGATCCCATATTTCCGTATGTACTCATGGAAGGCGACCTGAATCTGTCTTATGACAGCGGAAGCCAAAAATGGACGCTCCACTACGAAGGCTTCTTCGTAGCTCCACTCGGACACAAAATCAAAGTAATAGCTGACTATGTCGGTCCGATGGACGGCTTCACTGCTTTGTAAACAGACACAAGTAATCTATATTTTCAGCCGTCTTCTTTAATGACGGCTGAAAATATTTCCAACAAAAAAACACCAAGCCATGAAACATATATCAAAAAACATAAAGCACAGACTTCTTTATATCAACATGCTATTCTTGTGCGGAATCCTGTCAGGCGCTTGCAACAAGGAAAATGAGCCGGACATAACTCCTCCATCCGAAGGAGAGCAATCCAATCCCGTCGAAATGACTTTCACATTCGATGTCCAAACCTTGAGTCCGAATGCAGCCGAGATTTCCATCACACCATCAGACAATACACAAACATGGTATTGGACTCGTGCTACCGACAAGGAATTTACAGACGCAAATAAAAATAAAGACGCTTTATTCAAAGATATGCTCGAAAGCGACATTGAGTACGGCATTCAGGAAGAAGGATTCGACCGAGCCGGTGCCGTAGCCGACATCACCCACACAGGACCATTCAACAACACGCTCCAAAGTCTTTTCGGATCGACGACCTACCATCTGTTGGCCGCTGCGATCGACAAGGAGGGTAACCCGCTTTCGGAAGTCTCCCAATACACATTCGAAAGCCAGAAGACTCCGGTATCCCTAAATACATTCTCAATCAAGATTCCCGACGAAGACGTCTCTTATGCATCAGCCAAAATCTCGATTACTCCCACCAATCAGGATCCCTACACTTGGTTTATAGCCGTTTCATCACAAGGGACTCCAGAGGAACTCGCCGACGCCTATATCGATGCGAACGGAATTCTGATGAACACAGGACTTTACGATATTTACACGGGATCGCAAATCCGCACAATAAACGCACTGGACCCAAACACGTCTTATTCCGTCGTGGTATTCGGTTACCAAGCCGGTCGTACAACCAGTGTTGAGTCGGCTTCGTTCCAGACTATTCCGGCTGGCGACCCCTCCGAAACAGTTTTTGAATTCAGCATCGATCCCGCTAAATTGACGGCCCGTAGCGCGGAAGTTTCCGTCACACCCAGCGACCCGAGCGTATTATACTGGTATGAGCTCTTACCTGCCGAAAAATACGCACAATACGGATCGAATGAAGAGACCGTACGCGCTTATCAGCAACAGATATTCACGACTTACGAGGAACAGGGCTACACGATCGGAGAGATCGTTCGCGGATTCTGTGCTCGTGGTGCGGTCACCATGTCTTTCGGCCCGGAAAGCCCTGCCGGACTCCTCTCTCCGGAAACGGAATATATCCCGTTCGCTGTCTGTATGAACTTCGATGGCACGCTGGCAGGTGAAGTCTTTGTCGGCGAGAAATTAACGACACCAAAAGCAACCGTTTCGTCCGCTTGGGCCAAAGCTTGGATGCGGGCTTATTACGACTGCGACCAACTGGCTCTACTCGATCCCGAATTAAGTTCATTAGCCGGCAAGAACCTGCTAGCCATAGACATCGAAATCAGCCATAGCTCCGACGCGGCCCACTGGTATTTCCTAGGTTTGTCGGCCGACTACACCGACAAAACCAAATATCCCGAAGAAGAGATGTTATCAGCTATTTTGACAAACGTCAGCACGGAAGCGACACTCAAAGACGAAACGTCCACACTGATTCTCTTCCCGGCCGACCAGCAAGGCACATTCCTCTCGATGGCCGAAGATGCCTCTGGTAACTATAGCGAAATAGAGAGAGTATTGATTGGGCCGCTCTCCAAGGAAGGTGCATCACCTATTCCTATGTCCAGTTCGATGTCGCTTTCGAACATGCAGACCAACATTCCTTTAACAAATGCATATTTCCGCACGGGTACCAACGTACAGACGGAATGGCCGGATTACATATATCGTCTTCAGAATACCGTCGAGCCGATATCGGTTCGTTAAAACCGGCGACAAGCATTGCAACAGAAAAAAGTATTTTTCGGAACGAGAAGAGAGAGGCAATGCCTCTCTCTTCTCGTTCCTGTTCAACAGAATCCCTGTAAAACCAGCATAACAACTAAAATAATTACAACAAGACTGTCCGTAATACAAAGCATAAACAGACCGGAAATATTACAACGCCAAACAACTACAAATAAATTCCCCTGCCCGACATCCTCATTCTATTTCGAATTTACTATCTTTGCCAAAAATAACAAGGTATTTTGGGTAAACTCTACTCCAAAATTGTCTTTGTTTCTATTATTCAGTTTTAAGAATCTAAAACCATGCAACGAATCATATCCCCCTCGATGCTGTCGGCCGATTTCGGCCACCTGGAACGCGATACGCAGATGATCGACCGAAGCGCCGCCGAATGGGTGCATATCGACGTCATGGACGGCGTATTCGTCCCTAATATCTCGTTCGGATTCCCGGTGATGAAAGCCATCCGCAAGGCCACGTCCAAACTGCTGGACGTACATCTGATGATCGTCGAACCCGAAAAATACGTCACCCGCTTCGCCGAGGCAGGCGCCGGAATCGTCACCTTCCACTACGAAGCCACGCTCAATCCCAAAGGGTGCATCGACCTGATCCACCGCGCTGGCGCCAAAGCGGGCGTTTCGATCAAGCCCGCCACGTCGGTCGAAGTGCTGCGCGACATCGTACCCCTGATCGACCTGGTGCTCGTCATGAGCGTCGAGCCGGGTTTCGGCGGACAGTCTTTCATGCCCGACTCGCTGGAGAAAATCCGGGAACTGCGTGCCATGATCGACGAAACGGAATCTACCGCAGTGATCGAAGTCGATGGCGGCATCTCTGCCCATAACTCGCGCCTGCTCTTCGACGCCGGAGCCGACGCTCTGGTCGCCGGCAGCGCCGTCTTCGGCGCCCCGGACCCGCAGGCGGAGATCGAGAGAATGTTGCAGAGCTAACCTCCGACTCCTTTCACCCAAGCACCTACTTCCGGCAAGCCGGGCGTTCCGCACGCACGGAAAATCGCAGAAAACGAAACCATGATCTCTTTAGACAACCTCACCGTCAGCTATGGCGGCTGGACGCTTTTCGACAACATATCCCTGCTCATCAACCCCAAGGACCGCATCGGCCTGGTCGGTAAGAACGGCGCCGGTAAAACGACTCTGCTGCGTCTGATCGTGGGCGAACAGCAGCCCACCTCGGGTTCGATCTCCTACAACGGCGAATGCACGATCGGCTACCTCCCGCAGCAGATGCGCGTAGCGGACACTACGACACTCGTCGAAGAGACGGCCAAAGCCTTCGACGAAGTGCTGAAGCTCGAAGCCGAAATCGCCCGCCTCACCCGCGAAATCGCCGAGCGCACCGACTACGAATCGTCCGACTACGAATCGCTGCTCCACCGGCTGAACGAAGCGACCGACCATTATCACATCCTGGGCGGCGATACCCGCGAAGCGGACATCGAGAAGACGCTGCTCGGTCTGGGATTCAAGCGTAGCGACTTCCAGCGTGCCACGAGCGAATTTTCGGGCGGCTGGCGCATGCGCATCGAGCTGGCGAAACTGCTGCTGCGCCGGCCCTCGATTTTCCTGCTGGACGAGCCGACCAACCACCTGGACATCGAGTCGATCCAGTGGCTCGAGGATTACCTGAAAAACTACAACGGCGCGGTGCTGCTCATCTCGCACGACCGCGCCTTTCTGGATAACGTGACCACCCGTACGGTGGAGATCTCGCTGGGCAAAGCCTACGACTACAAAGTCCCCTACTCCCGATACGTCGTGCTGCGTGCCGAACGGTGGGCGCAGCAGATGGCCGCTTACGAAAACCAGCAGCGGATGATCGAAAAGACCGAAGAGTTCATCGAGAAGTTCCGCTACAAACCCACCAAGTCGAACCAGGTGCAGTCGCGCATCAAGCAACTCGACCGTCTGGAGCGTATCGAGGTCGAGGAGGAGGATCTCGCCACGCTCAACATCAAGTTCCCGCCCGCCCCGCGTTCGGGACAGATCGTCGCAGAGATCAAGGAGGCCGGGATGTCGTTCGGCTCCAAACATGTCTTCAGCGGCGCGAACTTCACCATCGAACGGGGCGACAAGATCGCCCTGGTAGGCCGCAACGGAGAAGGCAAGACCACGCTGGCCCGGATGATCGTGGGACAACTCACGCCTACCGAAGGCTCGATCCGCGTGGGAGCCAACGTAAACATCGGCTATTACGCCCAGAATCAGGAAGACCTGATGAACGGCGATTTCACGGTTTACGACACGCTCGACCGCGTAGCCGTCGGCGACGTGCGCACACGTCTGCGGGACATTCTCGGCGCCTTCCTGTTCCGGGGCGAGGACATCGACAAGAAGGTCAAGGTACTCTCCGGCGGCGAACGCGCACGCCTGGCGATGGCCCGTCTGATGCTGGAGCCTTACAACCTGTTGATCCTCGACGAGCCGACCAACCACATGGATATGCGCTCGAAAGATATTCTCAAGAACGCCATCATGAAATACGACGGTACGGTGATCGTCGTCTCCCACGACCGCGAGTTTCTCGACGGCATGGTTTCCAAAGTCTATGAGTTCCGGAACGGCGGCGTACGCGAATACCTCGGCGGCATCTACTATTTTCTCGAAAAACGCAAGCTGGAATCCTTGCAGGAGGTGGAGCGTAAGGACGCTCCCGCGAAAGAGGCGGCGCCGAAAGCCAGCTCTTCGGGCAAACTGACCTACGAACAGAAGAAAGAGCAGGAAAAACTCCTGCGCAAGCTCCGCAAGGCGGTCGAAACGATCGAAGCGTCGCTGGCCGATCTGGAGAAGAAGATCGCGGATTACGACCGCAAATTCGCCGAAGCGACCCAATACAACGAAGCCGACTACAAGGCTTACAACGAGTTGAAAGCCGAATACGACCACCAGATGCACGAATGGGAGAAGGCATCGTACGAACTGGAAATCACCGAAGGAGAGTAACGATCGGAGCCGGAAGAAAGCCAACAGCACCATGAAAGCACTTATCCTCAACGGATCGCCCCGTCCGCAGGGAGTTGTCGTCCAGGCGCTCCGCACCGCCGCCGACACCTTGCGGCAGGCCGGAGCCAACATCGAATGGATCGACGCTCACCGGATGGAATTCCGTCCCTGCACGGGCTGTATGCAGTGCCGCACGACGAACATCTGTCCGCTGCCCCGCGATGCGGCCCATGCCGTCGGCGAACAGATCCGGCAGGCCGATCTGCTCGTGGTGGGGACTCCGACCTACTGGGGCGGTATGTCGGCCCGGCTGAAGATGCTCTTCGAACGGCTCGTTCCGGTTTTCATGGGCGAATCGGCTCTCGGCCTTCCGCAGCCCCGGCAAAAAGGCAAACGTGCACTCGTCATCGCTGCCTGTACGACGCCCTGGCCTTTCAACATCCTCGCACGGCAGAGCCGGGGTGCCGTCCGTTCGATCCGTGAAATATTGGGTACGGGAGGGATGAAAGTCCGGACCTGCGAAATCCCCGGCACCCGGAAAATGAACGGCAAACTTTCCGAAAAGGAGGCCCGGCGAATCACCGCACGCACCCGCAGAATCGTTCGAAAAATAGAATAAAACTTTTGGCGACATCCGATTCGACTGTCCGGATAAAGAACACCGAAAAACATAATTCCAGACCCGATCCGAAAAGCCGCGCGACACAAAGACAAAAAAAATCAACTAACGAACCAACCAATACCATGACGGAAAACCTTGTATTCGGCATCCGCCCCGTAGTCGAAGCGATCGAAGCGGGCAAACAGATCGAAAAACTCTACATCCGCAAAGGCGCCGAAGGGCAGCTGATGACCGAACTGCGCGACCTCTGCCTGCGGTATCGCATCCGCACACAGGAGGTGCCCGTCGAGAAGCTCAACCGCCTCACGCGCGGCAACCATCAGGGCGTCGTCGCCCAAATCTCCCCCATCGGCTACGTCGAACTGAACGACATTCTGGAACGAGTGCCCGAAGACGAGACGCCGCTGATCGTTCTCTTCGATGGCGTGACGGACGTGCGTAATTTCGGAGCCATCGCCCGCTCGGCCGAATGTGCCGGAGCACACGGGCTGATCGTACCGCTGAAGAATGCCGCTCCCGTCAATTCGGAGGCGATTCGTTCGTCGGCGGGTGCGCTGACCGCCATTCCCGTCTGCCGCGTCGGTTCGATCCGCAACACGCTCAAAGCGCTCCAGGCGGAAGGCTACCAGGTGCTACGGAAAAAAGCCGCAAGCTGCTCTACGACGCGGATTTCCGCAAGCCTACGGCACTCGTTATGGGCGCCGAGGATACCGGCATCTCGAAAGAGGTGCTGAAGCTCTGCGACGAACAGCTGGCGATCCCGATGATCGGTAAGATCGAATCGCTCAATGTTTCGGCCGCTGCCGCCGTGCTGCTGTTCGAAATCGTACGTCAGCGAATCGGTTAATCCTGCCCTCCAACCTCTCGACACGATGTCCCTGCTGCGCGACTTATTCGACCTGTTCCGCTCCGAGCCGGATCATCCGGCAACCCGGAATCCAAAATCGAAGCCCACGACCAGAAAACCCGCCCGCAGGCAAAAGACGATCGTCCATCCGATAGTCGGAGAGGTGACCCTCTCGCAAAGCCGCCAGGCACGGCGGATCTCACTCTGCGTAAGGCCTTCCGGCCCCGTCCGGCTCTCCTACCCTTACGGCGTCTCGACCGCCCGGGCTTTGGAATTTCTGGAAAGCCGTATCGAATGGATTCAGACAGCCAGGGATCGAATAGCCGAACGGCTCGCCCAGCAACCTCCACATCCCACCCTTTCGCCCGAAGAAGAACGCCGCCGGCGAGAACAGTTGCGGCGCGAAGCGGTGGCTGTACTACCGTCCCGCGTAGCGGAACTCGCAGTGCGAACCGGTCTGCAATACCGTTCGGTAACGATCCGGGCCACCCGCTCCAAATGGGGCTCCTGCAACGGGCGCAACGACCTGTCGCTGAGCCTGTACCTGATGACGCTGCCCGAACATCTGCGCGACTTCGTCATCCTCCACGAACTCTGCCACACCGTCCACCACGACCATTCCCCCCGCTTCCATGCGCTGCTCGACCGGCTGGTCGGGGGTAAAGAAAAACTCCTCAACAAGGAGCTGAGGAGTTACAGGGCCTATTGAGTAAAAATTCACGATCGAATCTTCAACCGCTCTTTTTCTCTTCTCATCCGAAGCAGAAATTCGATATAAAGCCACTCGCACACAAATACAAAAGAAATAAGAGGAACCGCAGGCAGCTCCTCATAATGACGGGTAAAAAGCTGACAGATCATCCAACCGACAAGGTAATCTCCGAAAAGAAACAGTCCTATCCAAAATATCAGATCAAAAATCGAAGGGCTATTCTCCCGAATATACTCCCGTTTCAGCCGCAGACACTTCGCGTAATCGATCTTCAGTATTTTTACTTTCAATATCTCGCCGAAGTGCAGATAGTCGAGTTCTCTCAATTCATAATATTTTCCGGCCTTTGCCCGGCTAAATTTATATGGATGACCCGATAGGCAAACGAAAGCCCTTTCCCACAGAATTTTACAAAAACCTCGATACAGCCGATCTCTTCGGCCGCGATCCGCTTTCGGACAAAAAGCAACGGATAAGATACGGTAAAACCCGCCTCATCGAACGTGAACGTACGAATACGAAGAAATGCGAAGATAATAGCGGCCCAGAGAACGACAGGCATTAAACCAAAACACCAGTCTGCCCCCGAAAGCAGATCCTCACCTTGCGCGAGATCCGAATAACAAAGAGCGAATATAACGATCAGGCTCCAAAGCAGAGTGATATAGGCCATAAAAATATAAGACCCGATCGTTATTCTACGCAACCGGGTACGCATTCCCTTCTATAATTCAGAATAACTTCTTTTTCGACCGGGTGACGACGAAATCCTTCAGGTAGAAAGGCTCGAAGTACGCGATATCCTCCGTGCGGCCCGCATCGAGCGCCTCCTGTGCCAGCCGCGCAAGCCCTCGGGCAGAAGGCGCCACCTGGATCAGCGTCGCATCGGGCAGCAATCCGGCACATTTGGCCGCACCGTTTCCGAAAATCACGAAAGGACGTCCGTCTCCGCGCCATGCCGCGAAACTCTCCGCCGTAACGACCTCGGCGGATACGTCCGAAAGAGGAGTTCCCGCAGCATCGAATACCCGGGTATAAACCTCCATGCGGCGGGCGTCCACCATCGGGCAGAGGCACGCCTCCTCCCAGCGATCGACCGAGAGAATCCCCGCTTCGTAATCCTCTTTCGCAACTTCGGTCAGGGCATCCAGGGAACCGATCGCCACCAGCGGGATCCGCAACCCGTAGCACAGTCCCTTAGCGAACGAAACGCCGATACGCAGCCCCGTATAGGAGCCGGGCCCCTTGCCGACAGCGACGGCATCCAGCTCTTCGGGAGCGATCCCGGTCTGCGACAGCAATTCATCGACGAAAACTCCGACCTGGCGGGCGTGGTCGCGCCCCTGATCGCTCTCCCGGAGCGAGATCAACTCCCCGTCCCGGGCCAAACCGACCGAACAGATGTCCGTGCCGGTTTCGATACATAGAATAAGTGACATATCTTTTTTCTTTCGTTTTTCAATCCAAACACCTCCGGCAGACCTTCGCACCGACATTGTCGCCCCCTCCCTGAAGCGAACGGGAAGCGGAATGATCGCCGAAGTCCGCCCCTCGGGATGCGAACCGTTTCTCCGATCCGAAAAGCCGCCGCAGGGAAACCGCTCCCTGCAAAGCGTTTCGAATAGCCGTACGATCCGATTCCACCCGACAGCAGGCAGCGGCAGGACGATCGGCCCCGGGATGCTCTCCGAGGTTACGCCCGATATTTCTTCATCGCCTTGTCCATCTCGCGCTTGGCGTCGTTCTCCTTGAGGTACTCGCGCTTATCGTAGGCCTTGCGCCCCCGGGCCAGACCTACGACGACCTTGGCCAGCCCCCGCTCGTTGAGAAAGAGCCGCAAGCCCACCACGGTCAATCCCCTGTCCTGCAATGCCCGCTGAATCTTGTTCAACTCCTTGCGGTTGAGCAGCAGTTTGCGGTCGCGGCGGGGAACATGATTGTTGCAGGTCCCCCAACCGTACTCGGCGATATTCACGCCCCGAATCCAGAGTTCGCCCTTGTCGAAATAACAGTAGCTGTCCGTGATCGACGCCTTGCCCAGCCGTACGGACTTGATCTCCGTACCCACAAGCACGATGCCCGCGATCCACTCCTCGATAATTTCGTAATCGAAGGTCGCGCGTTTGTTCCGTATGTTAATATTCTTATAATCGGCCATATCCAATTTCTCTGTTTTTCCGCCGGAACCTCTGTTCGGGAACCGACGATCCGGCACCATATTTGATTAATCAACCGCAGAGGGTGTCCGGGAAAGATAACTAATTCTTTTATCTTTGTAGAAGATAGGATGCGGCTCGGCAATCTTTGCGTGCAAACGCGCATGACTGCTCTCGCCTTTGACTATCTTTGATATGTTTTACACATCTTTCTGTTTATTTTCTGTTTGCACACGGTATGCATAGTGATACGTGTACGCCCGGACCCCTCTTTTTACAGAATCAACCGATGCAATTTCCGGGCAATCGAAACCTTTCCCCTGTTCAGGTTCGACAGCCGCTGCATAATGTCCTGCATCTCGTCGTCCGTAAGATTCTCGTCCTGAAGTTTTTCACGAAGCTCCCGCGACATCCGCTCGATCACCTTCGACTTGTAGAGCGTCACGGCCTTCGGCACTCCGACAGCCAGCATCTCGGCATCGCTCTCGACATGGACCTCCTTGCGCCGCCACAATTCGCTCGGAACGTAATGATCCTCCGAAGTAAGGATATCCACCGACACGTTACACACCTCCGGATCGGAGTGATTGATAAAGTGGTGGATCGGCACCTCGACCCCCAATCCCAAAGCGCACCACTGTTCGCGGTAAACCCGCAGAATCTCATTGAAGACCCGGTTCTGGAACTCCAAACCGTCGGCGTCCAACTCCCCGAAAATTACCTCGGCGACATTATATTGAACGACATTCCGGCCCTCCTTGAAATCGAACGAACAATGACCGTACTTGAGCAGATAACGCGTCAGCTCCCGTTCGAGCGCTTCGGCACTGCTGCCCCCGGTCACCTGTCCCGCAAAAACCGTTTCAGGGCGCTGCGCAGTCTGCTCGGCACGAAAACGGGCGCTCTGACGCCGCACGAACTCCTCGGCTTCGCGGTCGCCCGTGGAAGCCATACGCTTGCGCCCCACTTCGGCAATCAGCAGGTTCTCGTCGATGTCCATGATCCGTGCGCACTCCTTGATATAGACCGAGCGCTGGATCGGGTCGGGAATCTGCACAATGGATTGCACCATGTCGTTAATCAACGCCGCCTTCTTGATCGGGTCGCCGGCAGCATCCTTCAACAGTAGCTTGGCCTTGAACGTCAGGAAATCCTCCTCGTTGGCCCGGATATACTCCTGCACCTCCGCAGCCGTATGGGTTCGGGCGAACGAATCGGGATCGTCTTCCGGCGGAAGCAGCACCACACGGACATTCATCCCCTCGCGCAGAATCATGTCGATTCCCCGCAGCGAAGCGTGAATACCCGCCGAATCACCGTCGTAGATCACCGTGATATTCCTGGTAAAACGTCCGAGCAGGCGAATCTGTTCGGTCGTAAGGGATGTACCGGACGAAGCCACCACATTCTCCACCCCCGCCTGGTGCATCGAAATCACGTCGGTATATCCCTCGACCATGATCGCGAAATCATACTGCTGGATCGCTTTCTTGGCGAAAAACAGGCCGTACAGCTCGCGTTTCTTGCTGTAAATCTCGCTTTCGGGCGAATTTTGGTACTTCGCAACCGACTTGTCTGTACGCAGCGTGCGACCTCCGAAAGCCACCACGCGGCCGGAAATGTTATGCACGGGGAACATCACCCGCTCCCGGAAACGGTCGAAGAGCGAACCGTCGTCGCGCTTGATCGAAAGTCCGGTCGAAACCAGAAACTCCTCCTTATAACCGGCAGCCAAAGCCGCCCAGCTCATTCGGTCGCCCCTGGCGGGACAGAATCCGAGCCCGAACTTCTTGATCGTCGCATCGGAAAATCCCCTCTTCTGCCGGAAATAGGTCATGCCGACACTCATCCCTTCGGTTTCATGGAGCAGGTAATTCGAAAAATACTCCGCCGCCCAACTGTTCACGACGAACATACTCTCGCGGTTGTCGTTGCGGGCGACCTCCTCGGGCGTCATCTCCTTCTCCCGCACTTCGATACCGTAACGCTTGGCCACGGCTTTCAACGCCTCGGGATAAGTCATATTCTCGTGCTCCATCAGGAAAGTGACGGCATTGCCGCCCTTGCCGCAGCCGAAACACTTGTAAACCCCCTTCGAAGGCGATACGACGAACGACGGGGTCTTCTCGTTGTGGAACGGACAACACGCCTGATAATTGACACCCTTTCGTTTGAGCGTCACGTATTCGCCGATAATATCCACGATATTCGCAGCGGCGTAAATCCTATCTATTGTTTCCCGGTCGATCATCTTTGCAAAGGTACGAATAATTCAATTATTACGGATTACATCAAGTACTTATTCGCCTCTTCGAGGCGATACTCAGGAGAACATTCGAATAGATAGTTCAGTAAATTCAGATGCCCCGCTCCGAAAATAACGAGGATCCTGTCGGACGGCCCCGTTTCGATCCGTTGAATATTCCGGAATATCCGCAAATTCCGGTTAAACCACCTTCCCGTTTCAAAATCTACACCGATATAATCGTTCGAGAAGAATTCATATTTGAAATGACCGATCAAGTAATTACCCAGACTACGCCGAATATGCTCCGGGTCGTTCAGCTCGATAAGTTCGGCAATAATTCCCTGCTCCTTGAAAACAGCTTCGGGCACAAACCTTTTAATAGAATCCGGATGGTCGTAAAAACTGGTTTCGAAACGGATATACTCCTTACTGTTTTCATCGCGTAATAACTCATCGATTTCGTCATAGTGCTTTCCCCATTCATCTACGCAGTAAATCCGGTCTATCCCCAGCCGTTTTGCCAGCCGGAATCCGATCTGCTCGTCTTCTCCTCGCTGCAAATCATAACAGTCCGCCAAATATCGACGGAACAGAGAGTCCGTCTCGAACTGCATTTTAACCGGCCGTTCGATAACGATAATCGTTGGGGCAAACTTCTCCAACAAACCGACCAATGTTTCGATCTCATTCTGGTAAACCGGGTTCAGGACATCTATTTGCTCGCTTTCGGCATACTGCACCTGATCCAGATTGGGAAAATCGAAATGAAAGGTACCTAAAGTGAGTACCGGAACAGGCTCTTGTGCAGCGGCAAAACAAGCCGACAAAACACAAACGATCAAAATAATTATTTTTTTCATGTCGTATATTTTTTCCGCCGCAGGAAAGATTGTTCGCAAAACTGAATTTATACAAAAATACATGTTTTACATAAAACATATTCTATTACACTCCTGAAAAAACAGAGGCAAAATATATTCTGTTTTTGAACGTTAATTTTCAATTATCGTTATCTTTGCCTTATGGACTTCAAATTGGTATCCGACTATGCCCCGACGGGCGATCAGCCCGAAGCGATCGCACAGCTATTGGCCTCGATCCGGCACGGCTCGAAGCACAATACGCTGCTGGGCGTGACCGGTTCGGGCAAAACTTTCACGGTGGCCAACGTCATCAGCCAGCTCAACCGGCCGACCCTCGTATTGAGTCACAACAAGACCCTCGCGGCACAGCTCTACGGGGAGTTCAAGAACTTTTTCCCGGAAAATGCGGTCGAATACTTCGTTTCCTACTACGACTATTATCAGCCCGAAGCCTACCTACCTTCGACGGATACCTATATCGAAAAGGACCTTTCGATCAACGACGAAATCGAAAAGATGCGTTTGAGTACGACCGCCACCCTGCTCTCGGGGCGGCGGGACGTCATCGTCGTTTCCAGCGTATCGTGTCTGTACGGCTGCGGCAATCCGAGCGATTTCCACTCGATGGCCATTCATATCGAAGTCGGCGAAATCCTCAACTACAAGCAGTTCCTCTACAAACTGGTCGAAGCGCTCTATACCCGGACCGAACGGGAACTGACCCCCGCGACATTCCGCGTGACGGGCGACACGATCGACATCATGGCGGCTTTCGGCGAATTCGGCAACCAGTGTTTCCGCGTCACCTTTTTCGACAACGAAGTCGAGAGCATCCAGAGCATCGACCCCGTAACCGGCCAGCGGATCCAAACGCTCGACGCACTCACCCTTTACCCAGTGAGCCTGTTCGTCACGACCAAGGAGCGCATACACACGGCCGTGCAGCAGATCTACCTCGACCTGGGCAAGCAAATCGCCTTCTTCGAGCAAGCGGGACGTCCGGCCGAAGCGCAGCGGATCAAGCAGCGGGTGGAGTACGACCTGGAGATGATCAAGGAGTTGGGTTACTGTCCCGGCATCGAGAACTACTCCCGCTATTTCGACGGACGTGCAGAAGGGACGCGACCCTTCTGCCTGCTGGACTATTTTCCGCAGGATTACCTGATGGTGATCGACGAGAGCCACGTCACGCTCCCCCAGGTGCACGCCATGTTCGGCGGCGACCGCGCCCGCAAGGAGAACCTCGTGGAGTACGGGTTCCGTCTTCCCGCAGCCAAAGACAACCGGCCGCTCCGCTTCGAGGAGTTCGAACAACTGGTCGGCACCACGATCTACGTGAGCGCCACACCGGCCGACTACGAACTGATGAAGAGCGAAGGAGTGATCGTCGAACAGTTGATCCGGCCGACAGGACTGGTTGATCCTCCACTCGAAGTGCGGATCACGGACAACCAGATCGATGACCTGCTGGAGGAGATCGACAAGCGGGTACGCAACGACGACAAGATACTCGTCACGACCATCACCAAACGCATGGCCGAGGAGCTCTCCAAATATTTCGACCGAGTGGGGGTCCGCAACCGCTACATCCATTCGGACATCGACACGCTGGAACGGGTGCAGATCCTCGAAGACCTGCGGGCCGGCATGTTCGACGTGCTGATCGGCGTCAATCTGCTGCGCGAAGGACTCGACCTGCCGGAAGTGGCCCTCGTGGCGATCCTCGATGCCGACAAGGAGGGATTCCTGCGCAACGTGCGTTCGATCACCCAGATCGCGGGCCGTGCGGCGCGGCATTCGAACGGCAACGTCATCCTCTATGCCGACCACTGCACCGACTCGATGCGCTACGCCATCGAACAGAGCAACCGCCGCCGCGAAAAACAGATGCGCTACAACATGGAGCACGAAATGCTCCCCCGACAGGCGCAGAAAAGCGGCTCGGGACAGAGCACCCTGCTGGCAAATACGGTTCAGACACCCGTCACGGATGGAATTCTCTACCCTCTGCCCGACAACCGGCAGACGCTGGCCGCAGACGTTACGTCGGCCTACTCGACCGAGAGCATCGACACGCAGATCGCCCGGGCCCGGGAAGAGATGGAGCGTGCGGCCAAGTCGTTGGACTTTCTGGCCGCCGCGAAATTCCGCGACCGCATGTACGAACTGCAAAAATTGAAAAACGAAAAATGAACATATCAGCATACATCTCGGAACTGAACAGACAATACGCCTCTGGAAATGCAACGGAACACAGTTATCGTCCCGCATTGAAGTCGCTGTCGGAAACACTGCTGCCCGACCTCACGATCATCAATGAACCCAAGCGCACGGCCTGTGGTGCACCGGACTATATCCTACTGCGAAACGATATTCCCGTAGCTTTCATCGAGGCAAAAGATTTCACTCAGACACAAGACCTTGCGGGACAAAAGGAGAACAAGGAGCAATTCGACCGTTATAAACATTCGCTCGATAACATTATTTTCACCGATTATCTCGATTTCTGGCTTTACGAGAAGGGCGAATTTGTGGACAGCGTTCGTTTGGCCGAAATCAAAGGAGGCAAAATCGTCGCCGTGGAAGGCGCCGAAACGAAATTCGTTCTCATCATCGAACGCTTGGGCAAAGCCGTCCCGCAAAGAATCACGTCTGCGAAACAATTGGCCCGAATCATGGCGGCAAAAGCGAGACTGATGGCCGACGTCATCGAAAAGGCGCTGCTGCAAGACGATAGCGACAGCAATCTTAAAGGGCAGATGGAGGCCTTCAAAGACATCCTGATTCACGACATCACGCCGAAAGAATTCGCCGACGTCTATGCCCAAACTATTGTTTACGGTATGTTCGCCGCGCGTCTGCACGACACGACCCCCGATACTTTCAGTCGGCACGAGGCGGCGACGCTCATCCCGAAAACGAACCCGTTCCTTCGCCAACTGTTTCAGAATGTCGCCGGATATGACCTGGACGATCGGATCAGTTGGATCGTGGATGATTCGGCCGAAATATTTCGAGCCGCAGATATGCGTCAGGTAATGGCCGGATTCGGACACCGCACCCAGCAAACCGATCCGATGATACATTTCTACGAGGATTTCCTTGCGGCGTACGACCCGAAACAACGCAAAAACCGGGGCGTATGGTACACACCGCAGGCCGTGGTGAGTTGCATCGTAAAGACCGTGGACGAAATTCTGCAAGCCGAATTCAACCTGCCGATGGGTTTGGCCGACACATCGAAAATAACCGTCGAACGCAGCATCGACCAAAGCAAAGACAAACGGTTCTCCGACGGCAAAAAGAAAGAGACCGTCAAAATCCACAAGGTACAGCTCCTCGATCCGGCAACCGGAACAGGCACGTTCCTCGCGGAAGCCGTCAGCCGAATCCATGACAAGTTCAACGGACAGGCCGGAATGTGGCAAGGCTATGTCGGGGAACATCTGCTGCCGCGTCTGAACGGATTCGAACTTCTGATGACCTCCTATACAATGGCCCATCTGAAACTCGACTGGATTCTCACAGAGACAGGTTACAAGGCCGACGATAACGAACGCCTGCGGGTGTTTCTCACCAATTCGCTGGAAGAACACCACAAGGATACAGGCACACTGTTCGCCCAGTTCCTCGCCCGCGAGGCCAACGGCGCAAACGAAATCAAGCGCAATACTCCGGTCATGGTCGTGCTGGGCAATCCGCCGTACAGCGGAGAAAGCAAAAACAAAGGCGAATGGATTATGCGCCTGATGGAGGATTACAAGAAAGAACCCGATACGAACCAGCCTCTGAAGGAACGGAATCCGAAATGGATCAACGATGACTATTGCAAATTCATACGCTTGGGACAGTTCTTCGTGGATCGCAACAACGAAGGGATACTGGCTTATGTCAATAACCATAGTTTTATCGACAACCCCTCTTTCAGAGGGATGCGGTGGAATCTGCTGCGGAGTTTCGACAAAATCTACATCATCGATCTGCACGGCAACAGCAAGAAAAAAGAGGTTGCACCCGACGGCGGCAAAGACGAAAACGTATTCGACATACAACAGGGCGTCTCAATCAATATCTTCGTAAAAACGGGACGCAAGGCAAAGAATGCCCTTGCCGAAGTATATCATCACGACCTATACGGCCGAAGAGAGACGAAATACGATTACTTGTCGTCGCATACGGTGGCGAACATCCCGTTCGTGAAACTTCAGCCGTCCGCACCGGAATATTTCTTCGTGCCGAAAAATTACGGAGCAAAGGCTGCGTACGACAGGGGCTTCTCCGTTACAGAGCTGTTCCCCGTCAATTCCGTGGGCATCGTGACAACACGGGACGAACTGCTGATAAAAGACAGTCCGGAAGAAGTAGAAACGCTCATCCGCGATTTCATAACAATGGAAGATGCCGAACTCAGAACAAGGTACAACATAGGCAAGGACTCACGGGATTGGTCTGTTGCAAGAGCAAAAGCGGATATAGGGAATGTCGTCGATACGGCTAAAATCACACCCATCAAGTACCGGCCGTTCGATCGCAAATATCTGTATTACACCGGCAAAACGACTGGAATCGTGGCCAGGCCACGATTCCAGGTTATGCGGCATTTTGCCGCCGAAAAAAATTTTGGTTTGGCGGCATGCCGCCAAACCAAAAAAGAAAATTGGACACACATATTCCTCACAAAAAATATAATCCCCGCTATTTTCGTAGAAGTAAAAGATAATTGCAATACCTTTCCTCTCTACACCTATCCCGATCAGACCGACCTGCTGAACACCGGACGCACCCCGAACCTCGACCCGAAGATCGTTGCAAAAATAGCCGAAAGCATCGGATTGGAGTTCGAGCCGGAGAAAAGCGGAGAACCGGATAAATTCGCCCCGATCGACCTGCTCGATTATATCTATGCCGTGCTGCACTGTCCGGCGTATCGGGAAAAATACAGGGAGTTTCTGAAGGCCGACTTTCCGCGTGTACCATATCCTGAAAATACCGGACAGTTCCACCGCCTTACACAAACAGGTGCCGAATTGCGTCGGCTGCATCTGATGGAAAATTCCGACTGCTGGGAATTGTCGGTCACCTATCCGGAATGCGGAACGGACGAAATCACGGAAGTCCGCTATGAAAATGAAAAAGTATTCATCAATGATCGGCAATATTTCGGCAATGTAAGTCCCGTTGCCTGGAATCTCTTCATAGGCGGCTATCAACCTGCCCGGAAATGGCTGAAAGACCGCATAGGGAAGAAACTCACATTCTCGGACATTCGCCACTATCAAAAAATCATCTTTGCACTCTGCCGCACAGATGCCCTGATGCGTACGGAACTGAATATCGAAAAATTCTAAATCCTTATCAATATGAACAACTTCACTTTCCAAAATCCGGTCAAGTTGATCTTCGGCAAAGGCTCCATCGCCAAGCTGGCGAAAGAGATTCCGGCCGACAAGAAGATCATGGTTACTTTCGGCGGCGGCTCCGTCAAGAAAAACGGCGTGTACGACCAGGTGGTCGCAGCGCTCAAAGGCCGCGACTTCGTAGAGTTCTGGGGCATCGAGCCTAATCCCAAAATCGAAACCCTGCGCAAAGCCATTGCCCAGGGCAAAGCCGAAAAGGTCGATTTTCTGCTCTCGGTGGGCGGCGGCTCGGTACTCGACGGTACCAAGCTCATCGCTGCGGGCATTCCCTACGACGGCGATGCCTGGGAGCTGGTGCTCGATGAAGACAAAATCGGCGAAGTCGTTCCGTTCGGCGACGTGATGACCCTGCCGGCCACCGGCTCCGAAATGAACGCCGGGGCGGTGATCTCCAACCTCGCCACGCAGGAGAAGTTCGCGTTCCACCACTCGTTCTCGCAATTCTCGATCCTCGATCCCGAAGCCACCTTCTCGCTGCCGCCGTTCCAGGTAGCCTGCGGTATCGCAGACACTTTCGTACACGTCATGGAGCAATACCTGACCGTCACGGGCGTTTCGCCGCTGATGGACCGCTGGGCGGAAGGTATTCTGCAAACGCTGATCGAAATCGCCCCCAAAATCCGAGCGAATCAGCACGATTACGACCAGATGGCCAACTTCATGCTCTGCGCGACGATGGGACTGAACGGCTTCATCGCCATGGGCGTGCCGCAGGACTGGGCGACCCACATGATCGGACACGAACTGACGGCCCTGCACGGCGTTACGCACGGACAGACCCTCGTGGTCGTACTCCCGGCCCTGATGAGCGTAATGCGAGAACAGAAGAAGGGAAAAATCCTGCAATACGGCGAGCGGGTGTTCGGTATCCGTGAAGGCTCGGAGGACGAGCGCATCGACCGGACGATCCGCGCCACCGAAGAGTTCTTCCGCTCGCTGGGACTGGCTACTCGCCTGCACGAATTGCAGATCGGGCAAGATACGATCGACGAGATCGTCCGTCGCTTCAACGAGCGCGGCTCCCGGCTGGGCGAAGCGGGCAACATCACGGGCGACGTGACCCGCCGTATCCTCGAACTCTGCAAATAAGGGTAGGAACCGAAACAGGCGAAGCGGGTTTTCAAACCCGCTTCGCCTGTTTACTTCGTAATCATCCCCAATCCATGCCATCTGCACCGAATTATGCTCACACCTGATTCACGAACAGCACAAAAGTATTTCCGGAAAAATCCGGACTGCAAACACCCGAAAACTGCGAGCAACGACAACTCCGAGCCAAATGTCGAAGAGCAAGGCCTATAAATCGAGTACAGATCCCTTCTATTTTACCGAAGAAATTCCCTTGAACGTATAATAACGGGCCGCCAGGTAGCTGTAAAGAGCTACGGCGAGCGATGTGATACACTTGGAAGGAGTCGGCCACAGACCGCACACCTCGACCAAAAATTTCATACAGGCGTAATTGAGCAAAATAGATCCTACGACTGTCAATAGATAGCGCCCCAACTGTTTGCCCGCCGCAACAGGCAGCGTGCGGAACGCGACATAGCGGTTCAGCCAGAAGCCGGTGAAGAACGTAATGGGAAAAACCAGTACCAAAGAGGCGATATGCGGCGACATAACCACGAATCCCAGGTCGAAATAACGGCCTGCAACCAGAAAATGATAGATCAGGGCATAGCTGACCGCATCCACGGACAGCGTGATCGCACCGCAGGCCCCGTAACGGAAAACCGTTTCGGATATCACACGAGAAAAAGGGCGCCGATAAAACCAGTCGATCGCACGCCGCAGGATCAGTGCAAAAGTCATCGTTTTTTTCGTATAGGGCCACA
>PVMO01019592.1_pt1:0-12500 | contig 35942 bp, 26 predicted proteins | sample 1853421 | NCBI WGS metagenome assembly PVMO01 (sample SAMN08533511, study PRJNA380276) | Human gut metagenome, whole genome shotgun sequencing project.
AATTCTTCAATAAACCATAATAAGAAGACACCTCCTTCGAGGTGCCTTTTTTGTGCATAATATAGAAGATCAGTATCTAATAAGTGTGGAGCTGCCGTATGCTATAATTAAGAACATTTAAGAGTGTATTGTAAAAGAGACTGGTAAAATGATTAAAGGAGAGTATAAACTATGATTCATTTAGATTATCTATTAGTTATAGGAATATTACTTAGCATTTTACTCTTTCTTTTGGTTGGAGTCTTTTACTATAGTAAGGCTAAACTTTTAAAGGGACTCAATATTTGGTTCTTAATAATACTTAGTGCTCTTTTAAGTTATTTATTATATCCCTTATATGAACTGACAGATTATAGAGAAGAATTTACGTCAATCGTTATAATCGCTGCGATAATCATTAAAATAATTATCAATTTATCTATATTTATGATAGCTGATAGAATAACAATGAAATGGATTTCTAAATTAATTTTGATTCTATGGGTTGCTCTTGTTGAATGTTTGTATATGCCTATTCATTTATCATACCTTGTTTTTCTTTGTGTGTCAGGTGGAATCGTTTTAATAGAACAGTTAAGAGAGAGAAGAAAGAACATTTAGTTTTGACTTGTAATTACTTTTATAGCGTTCACCTTTGAAATATGATATACTATTCTAACGCGCATAATTCGTGCGCGATAGGAGGAAACACATTTAGATGTTAGAAAAATTTGAACAATTAATGATTAGCGAACCTGTTCTAAGAGCGTTAAACGATATGGGCTTTGAAGAGCCTACGCCAATTCAACAGGAAGCTATCCCAGTAGCCATGAGCGGTAAAGACATGATCGGTCAAGCTCAAACAGGTACTGGTAAGACAGCAGCATTTGGCTTGCCTGTATTGGAACGCGTAGACGGGAATGAGCGTCACGTTCAAGTAGTTATTTTATCCCCTACACGAGAATTAGCTATCCAAGTAGCTGAAGAGCTTAACAAAATGGCTCAATACACGAATATCACAGCACTACCTATCTATGGTGGTCAAGATATTAATCGTCAGTTCCGTGCATTGAAAAAGAACCCTCAAATCATCGTTGCCACTCCAGGCCGATTGATGGACCATATGGATCGTGGTTCTATCCACTTTGACCATGTGAAAGTTGTGGTATTGGACGAAGCCGACGAAATGTTAAACATGGGCTTTGTTGATGATATCAATAAAATCTTGGGTGCTATCCCAGAAGACCATCAAACATTGTTGTTCTCCGCAACTATGCCTAAAGCTATCCAACAATTAGCTGAAACATATTTGACAGAGCCAACATTGATTCGTATGAAACCGACTCAAGTTACGATGGACTTAATTGAACAATATTATATCGAAGTGCAAGACCGTCAAAAATTCGATGTTCTTTGCCGCTTGTTCGATATTCAAACACCTGAACTTGCTATTATCTTCACACGTACAAAACGTCGTGTTGATGAAGTAACAGAAGGTCTTAAGAAACGTGGTTACATGGCGGAAGGCATCCATGGCGATTTGTCTCAACAAAAACGGGACAGCGTAATTCGTCAATTCCGCGAAGGTACCATCGATATTCTCGTGGCTACTGATGTGGCAGCTCGTGGTCTTGATATTTCTGGCGTATCTCACGTATATAACTATGATATGCCTCAAGATCCTGAAAGCTACACACACCGCGTAGGTCGTACAGGCCGTGCCGGTAAAGCTGGTCAAGCTTTCACGTTCGTTATCCCTCGTGAAATGGAGCATTTACATGCTATCGAGCGTTTAACAAAACGTAAAATCGCACGCCGCCGTGCACCTTCCTTAGGTGAAGTTCTTGAAGGTCAACAACGTTTGGCAATTGAAAGTCTCGTTGAAATGACAGATAATTTAGAAGCATTAGCACCATTCAAATCTAGTGCAGAGGAATTGTTGAATGATACAGATTCCGTAACACTTTTGGCAGCAGCTCTTAAATTGTTAACAAAAGAACCAGATACAACTCCTGTAAATATTACAGAAGAAAAACCATTGCGCGTACGCCGTCGTCGTGAAGGTGGCCGTAGTGACCGCCGCCGTGGTGACCGTCGTAGAGATGGTGATCGCCGCCGTGACGGAGATCGTCGTCGCGATGACCGCCCTCGTCGCAGTCGCGATGGCCGCAGAGGTGAACGTCGTGATGACCGCCGCAGAGATGATCGTAGATCTGATCGTCCACGTGGTGACAGAAAACCTCGTCATCAAGGTGAAGGTTTCAAACCTTACTTTAAAGACTAATAGAATGTGGATTGCTTTCGGGCAATCCACATTTTTTATTACTTAATAGTTAATACTATCTATCTTGATAAGTGTTGAGAATTCTGCTATAATAGATAATAATTATTTCTTGTGAATGGCCGATAATGGTCGATGCCTTATAGATTTCCAAGTGGAGAAAGGTAGAGTAGAGTATTATGGATATCGCACAAATTCTGCGTAGCCAAGGGTTCAAAGTAACCCCACAACGTATTGCGATTTATGATGCCTTGCGTGGTCATCATGATCATCCAACAGCAGAAATGTTGTATCATACGTTGCGCCCTGAACATCCAAGCATGAGCTTGGCAACAGTGTACAAGACGATGGAGATTTTTGAAAAAATCGGTCTTGTAAAAATTTTAGAAGTAGGTGATGAGCGCGCTCATTACGATTGGGACACACAAGCTCATTCCCATATCCGTTGCATTCGTTGTAATAAGGTAGAGGATATGATGGGCATTGATTTACAAGCTATCAAAACAATTGCTGATCAAGGTAGCGAGTATCAAATCACAGGTCAACATATTACCTTTGAAGGTGTATGCCCTGAGTGTGCTAAAAAAGAAAGCCATTAATACATAACCCCTGTCGCGAAGGGCTCCTTCACGGTAGGGGTTATATTAGTTATATATGTCTTATATTCATTAGGCTTTTGGAATAGATGTAAGCGTAATAGAATAGTTCTTAGAATTAAGTATGTTAGAATTATAAAATTATAGAATTATAGAATTATATAAATATAAAGGAGTAGTATGTTTGTCATCGGCAGTCATTTATCAATTAGCAAAGGTTATTTAAATATGGGGAAGGAAGCTACTAAAATTGGTGGCAATACATTCCAATACTTTACACGCAATCCTCGTGGCGGTGGTATGCGAGCTCTCGACTTAGAGGATATGAACAGCCTTGGTGCATATATGAAAGAACATAACTTTGGTACTTTATTAGCTCATGCACCATATACATATAACCCATGTGCTGCAAAGGAAGATTTGCGCGCCTTTGCTAAACAATCCATGAAAGAAGACTTGGAGCGCATGGAATATTTACCGGGTCAAATGTATAACTTTCACCCAGGTAGCCATGTGAAGCAAGGTGTGGATCAAGGCATCGAATATATCGTAGAATGTTTGAACGAAATCTTATTCCCTGGCATGAAAACAACCGTTCTATTGGAAGTAATGGCTGGTAAGGGCACAGAAATTGGTTCTCGCTTTGAAGAAATTGCTCGCATCATCGACGGTGTAAAATTAAAAGAATACATGGGCGTATGTGTTGATACATGCCATATCCACGAAGGTGGTTATGATATCGTCAATAATCTTGATGGTGTTATTGATGAGTTTGACCGTATTGTAGGCTTAGACCGTTTAAAAGCCATTCACTTGAATGACTCTAAAAATCCTATGGGCGCTCATAAAGATCGGCACGAAAAAATTGGGGAAGGTCACATCGGTATCGATGCCATCGCTCGCATTGTGACACATCCTAAATTGACGAACTTGCCGTTCTATTTGGAAACGCCAAATGAATTAGACGGCTATGCGAAAGAGATTGCTATGTTGCGCTCTATTGTAGAGAATCAATAATTAAGCTGAAACGTAGTTTTAGTTATATAATAATTTATATAACTACATTTACATAAGATATAGGGAGAGCTGGAAAGGGGGTTAAAATGCGTTTTTTACATACTGCCGATTGGCATTTAGGACGTATTTTTTATGGTCAGTACTTAACCGAAGACCAAGCTCATGTGTTGGAGAATCAGTTCTTTACTATTTTGAAGGATGAAAAAATCGATGGCATATTGCTAGCAGGGGATATTTTTGATCGAGCAGTGCCACCTATTGAAGCCATTGAATTATGGGATTCCATCATTACTCGTCTTGCTATGGACTACAAGGTTCCACTCTTTGTAGTTAGCGGTAACCACGATGGCGCAGAACGCCTTGAGGTAGGGCGTTCTATGTTGAGTCGTTCTGGAATCCATATTTGGGGATCCCCTCATCACGCATTACAACCGTTTGAATTTGAAGGGGCTGACGGTAAGGTCGCTATTTGCCCTATGCCCTTTAGCGAGCCGCGTCGTATAGGTGATGCATTAGGTTTGGGTGCATCTGTATCAAAACCTGTTGATATAGATATGACCGAGGACTCCCTGTTCTCCTATGTGGAGACTGAGGAGCAAGAGCCAGCCTCACTTAATTTACATAATTACGATCAAATGTATCAGGCCTGGAGTGACTACTTGTACAAACAAGTGCCAAAGGGTATGTGCAGCATTGCCATTAGTCATGCTTTTGTAATGGGCGGTGAAGTAGGTGGTTCTGAGCGCACATTGTCTGTCGGTGGTAGTGAACAAGTAAGTCCACAAGTCTTTAAGGACTTTCACTATACAGCCCTTGGACATCTGCATGGCCCGCAACGGATGGGGGCAGACTATATTCGCTATAGCGGATCGCCTTTAAAATATTCCTTTGATGAGCATACGCAGAAGAAGTCTTTTACCATTGTTGATATGAATACAAAGGGACAAGTAGATGTTGGCACCATTCCTGTAGATGCGAAGCGAGATGTAGTTATTTTAGAAGGTTACTTTGAAGACCTCCTAAATAATAAAGAATTACAAGCTAAGCATAAAGACGATTACGTGCAGGCTCGATTGCTTGATACGATGCCTATAATGGATGGGATGGCTAAGCTGCGCCAAGTGTATCATCGATGCATGACTATTGATTTAGTAGGTCGCGTGGCAACTCCTATGGCAGATATGGATGAAGCCGTTTTTAAAGAGTTAAACGAACGCGAATTATTTAATCAGTTTGCTGAAACCGTGTGGAAAGAACCATTAACAGAGCGTGAGCAACAATACATCAACTCTGTATGGGATCGAATTCTAAAGGAGGACTAAATGAAGCCTATATCTTTAACTATAGAAGCCTTTGGTCCGTACCGCGATTCGGTTACCTTGGACTTTAATGAGCTCCAAAACCATTCCATGTTCCTCATCTCTGGTCCTACAGGGGCGGGGAAAACATCCATACTAGATGCGATGGTGTATGCCTTGTATGGTGAGCCTAGTGGAGAGGTGCGCAAAACAGATGCTATCCGTAGTGATTTTGCAGAACCGCAGCATATGACGCGTGTTGATTTTTCCTTTGCTATTGGTGATGCTCAGTATCGTGTTGAAAGATTGCCAAAACAATTGGTAGCTAAAAAACGTGGTACAGGTATGCGTGAGCAGAATGCTAGTGCTACTGTATACGAAATGAAAGATGGGGAGTGGAAAGTTATTGCTACCTCTGCCGCTGCTATTCGTGATACGATTCAACGAATTATAGGTTTTCGTAAAGATCAATTCTTACAAGTGGTATTACTACCACAAGGGGAGTTCAGAAAATTATTAGTATCCTCTACTAGTGAACGGGAAGAGTTATTACACACTCTCTTTAGAACTGAGTTGTACCGAAGATTACAAGATGCTCTAAAAGCTGCTTACGATGAAGCAAAATCAGGCATTGAAGAAAATTTAACGAAACAATCTGCATTACTGCAATCCATTCCGCATGATGAAGAAGTTCCTGTACTAACTATTGAGCATGTACGAGAGCTTTTGAAAGATAGAGAACCTCATCGTGATACGCTTGTTGTTGAACGTGATAAAGCTGTAGCTGTAGTGGACCAGTTCAATACATTGCGTAATGAGTGGGTCTTATATAATCAGGTACAACAATCTCTTATTGAGGCTACGAATAAATTAGACTTGGTAAAAGGAAGAGAAAAGGAGCGGTCTAGTTTAAATGAAAAGGTTCAGTTCCTCACCGGTTTAACACCAAGCTATGAATTATATAAACAACTTGATGATAAACAGGCTGTATTAAAAACTTTGAAAACGGCACTTTCAGATGCAAAAAAAAGTGTAGAGGTCGCAGCTCAACATGAGTCTAAATGTACAGAGGCTTATGAAACGTTAGAATCTCACGCTGAAACTATGCAAGCTAAGCGGACTGCGTTGGCTCAATTACAACAGCAGGCCGAACAGTTTAATGAGTTAGTAGTGTTAAATAAGGAATTGAGCACATTAAATAGCCAGTTAGAAACACAAGACCGCGAGAAAAGTGAAGCTAAGTTGCAGGCTCAGTACAAGCTAGTAGCTGATTTAGAGGCTGAGTTAGTTGAAGTGAGAAAACAGTTTCAAGCTAATAGTAAAGCATTAGAGTCTATTCCTCACATCCAAGAGCAGTTGAGCCAGTTGCAACGATATTCTGAATTGTTAGCGGAGAAACAAAAGGCTCAAAACGATATTAGTGCTAAGGAGGGATCTTTAGCGATTCTAGATGAATCTGTAAAGAACTCAACGGTACAGCTTGAACGTTTAGAACATCTGATGGCAGAGGGACGTGCTTTTGAACTGGTTCATTTGGTAGTAGATAATGAACCATGTCCTGTATGTGGCTCTATAGAGCATCCACAGTTAGCATCTAAGCCAGAATTATACCCTACCAAAGAGGAAGTAGAAGAGGCACGCGCAGTGCGTGATGGAGCATTACAGAAGCGGGCTAGCGAAATTGGTCAGAAAGAAACGTTATCGGTTCGTCTACATGAGTTAGATGAGCAAGTTAAAGACCAAGTTTCTAAACTTAAATCATCTATTGCTGATTTTTCAGAAGATACATTTGATTCAATTCAACAAGGCTTAGTATCTCAAATGGAGCAGCTTTCAACCTTGCGTAGCGACACTGAACAGCTGAGCAACACTATAGCTAACACTGAGGGTGACCTCAGTGCGGCTAAAGATATACTAGCGAAATTGGAGATGGCTCATAAGGAACTACTTGATAATTTGCATAATTTAGAGGTTCAGATTAGTACGGTACAGGCTAAGATTGATGCTCTTTCTGAAAGCTTGCCAACTACGGATGTAGCTGCATGGCATAAAGAGATAGAATCATTGGCATCTGAGCTTGCAGACTACGATGAACAGGTGAAGGTTTGTAAAGCAAATCTAGATTCTGCTAGAGAAGTACTTAATGCTAAACGGGGACGTCTAGAAACCTTATCTGCTCAAGTGCAGGAAAACACAAAAAATCTTGATGTAATTTATCAAGAATATGTAGAATCATTGCAATCGATTTCTTTGAGGGTCGATGATTTTATAGATGCGTTGGATGATTATAAGGCTTTAGATACGTTTAGAACTGAGTTACATGCATTAGATGAGGCTTTTAGTACAGCTCAAGCTGTATATGATGCGGCTTTGAAACATGCTCAGTTTGTAATAGAACCAAGTGATACGGTTTCTGACGAAGTCTATGTTGCGGCCGTAGAGAAACGTGATAATTTAGTAGGTTCTCTTGCGGCTTGGAATAAAGAAACAAAACATATTGAAACCACATTAGCATCATTAGAAGAACTGGAAAAGGCTATGAGCGAAGCTCGTGAGGAAATCACTTTCTTAAGCCGTCTTAACGACTTAGCCAATGGCGGTGAACAAGGTTTTAAAAATGTAACCTTTGAACGATATGTGCTAGGTGCTATTTTAGATGAAGTTGTGTATGCTGCCAATTTACGACTTCAAAAGATGAGTCGTAGTCGATATTCCTTGGAGCGGTCTGACTATACTGGTGGTGGTCGTGGCAAACAAGGCCTTGATTTGGCCGTTATGGATGCTTTCACAGGTCAGTCAAGACCGGCGAACACCTTGTCTGGTGGTGAAACCTTTTTGGCGTCGATGGCTCTTGCCTTAGGTCTTGCGGATGTCATTCAAAGTTATGCAGGTGGTATTCATATGGATACGATGTTCATCGACGAAGGCTTTGGTACTTTAGATCCAGATACATTAGAACTTGCCATGGAAACATTGGTACAATTACAATTTTCTGGACGCCTCATCGGCATGATTTCTCATGTACCTGAATTAAAGACTCGTATACCTGCCCACTTAGAGGTCACACGTGGTGATGATGGCAGTACGGCAAAATTTTTGATTAACTAGCTATAGAATTGCCAAATGTGATACTATTAAAAGAGGAGAATTCCTACAGAAACATACTGGAATTAATTAAGGAGGTCCTATGAAATTTTCATTTGCTCACAATAATATAAATGTTAAGGATCTTGATAAAAGTTTAGCTTTCTATAAAGAGGCTTTATTACTTGAGGAATCTCGCCGCTTGGAAGATCCAAGTGGTGCTTTCATCCTTGTATATTTAAAAAGTCCATATACAGCGCATGAGCTAGAACTTACTTGGTTGCGTGACTGGGATCGCCCTTATAATTTGGGAGACAATGAATTCCACTTGGCATTTTATGTAGATGACTATGAAGCAGCTCTTAAAAAACACAAAGAGATGGACGTTGTAGCCTATGAAAATGCTGATATGGGGATTTACTTCATTGCCGATCCAGACGGTTATTGGACAGAAATCATTCCGGCGGGTAAATATTAATGGAATATATGTTAACTCGTTTAGAATGGTTAGTTGGACCAGATAAAATCCAAACCTTAAAGAATACATCTGTGGCTCTCTTTGGTGTCGGTGGTGTAGGCGGTGGAGCTCTTGAGGCTCTAGTACGTGCCGGGGTTGGACGGATCGTTCTTATCGACGGAGACTCTATAGCACCTAGTAATTTGAACCGCCAAATGATTACAACTCACGACACGATTGGTGAGCGTAAGGTAGAGGTAGCAAAGGCGCGAGCTCTTTCTATTAATCCGGATGTGGTGGTAGAAACTCATGATATTATGTATACTGAGGAAAGTTACCCTGGATTCATTCAAAGCTTGCACGTTGATTATGTTATCGATGCTATTGATATGGTAACGGCAAAACTGAATATTATTGAGGTTTGTCAACGTGAAAGTATCCCCGTTATTTCTTGTATGGGCGGCGGTAATCGCTTTTACCCGGAAAAACTTATGATTGCTGATATCAATAAGTCTCATACATGTCCTCTTGCGCGCGTTATGCGTCGGGAGTTAAAAAAACGGGGCATCAAAAAACAATTAGTTTTATTTTCTACAGAAAAACCAACAAAGCCACAGTTCCGTGGGGAAGCAACAAGTCCTGGAACATGTAGTTTTGTGCCCCCAGTGGCAGGTTTTATATTAGCAGCACATGTGTTGCGTACAATTTTGGAGGTACCTGAACAATGAAAAAAGCAAAAATCCATATGGCTGACGGCGGCGATATCGTAATTGAATTATTTGAAAAAGAAGCACCTGGCACAGTACAAAACTTTGTAGATTTAATTAACAAAGGTTTCTATAACGGTCTTCGTTTTCACCGTGTAATCCCTGGTTTCGTAGCTCAAGGTGGTTGCCCTAATGGCAATGGTACAGGTGGTCCTGGCTACACAATTAAAGATGAATTAATTGGTAACCCACACAAACACGAACGTGGTGCATTGTCTATGGCTCACCGTGGTCCTAATACTGGTGGTAGCCAATTCTTTATCGTATACGAACCACAACCTCATTTGGATGGTGTACATACAGTATTTGGTAAAGTAATCGAAGGTATGGACGTAGTTGATGGTATCCATCAAGGTGCTATCATGGAAACTGTTGAAGTAATCGAAGGTTAATCTCATGAATGATGTATCTATTAAACATCCGGAATGGCTATATATTGATGTAGACGGAAAGACATCATATGGGTATGACCAAGAGTGGTTCACAGATGAGTGGCAACGCCTGTCTGGTTGTGGTCCTACATCGGCATCACAAGTTTTGAGTTATTCGCTATTTAGGGATGGCTTATTAGATTTAGAAACCACATCCGATCAAACGCTTGCTTTAGAACGGATGAACTTAGTTTGGAAATATGTAAAACCACGCTTTGGTGGTGGCGTATATAAAACACAATGGATGGAACGAGGCCAAGTTCGTTTATTAGAAGACGAAGGTTGGTCGTATGATGTACATATGTTAAATGTGTCTCCTTTTTGTGCTTCTCGTGTAGAGGTAGAGGCAGCAGCTCAGTTTATTCATGATGCATTGGCACAAGATGTGCCTGTAGCGTTTTTGAATCGTCATAAGGGCAAGGAAAAGGCTCTTTATACATGGCATTGGGTTCCAATTCACAAGATTTTTAGAGATGGCGATGATATTCGCTGTGGCATCTTTGATGAAGGTGAAATCCGTGATTTCTCGTTAGCAAATTGGATGAAAGACACTATTTTAGGTGGCGGTTTCTGTTATATTAGCCGTAAAGGTTAAGTAATAGAGCAATTAAAGTAATATACATACGCATCGCAATAACCTGCGGTGCGTATTGTAGTATAAAAGTAGGAGGTACTACATGAGTCAATGGATTACAGAGGAACAAACTCCTCATTTACGTCTCAGCGCTGAAGCAGAAGAAGTATTATATTCAGGTGAATCTGAGTTCCAAAAAATTGAAGTATTTAAATCTAAAGAGTATGGTACAATGCTCGCATTAGATGGCGTATTCCAAACATCTGAACGTGAAGAGTTCATCTACCATGAAATGATGAGTCATGTTCCATTATTCTTACATCCAAATCCTGAACGAGTACTGATCATCGGTGGCGGTGATGGTGGCGTAGCTAGAGAATGTGTACGTCACGACTGTGTAAAAGAAGTGACTATGGTTGAAATCGATGGCAAGGTAGTAGAGTTGGCAAAACAATATTTACCAACTATTGCTAAAGCTATGATTGAAAACAATCCAAAATTAACTGTAAAAATTGGCGATGGTATAGGTTTCATGGCAGAAGCAGAAGATTATTATGATGTAATTATAGTAGACTGCTCTGATCCAATTGGTCCAGGTGAAGGTCTATTCACTGAAGAGTTCTATAAGAATACCTTGAAAGCTCTTAAAAAAGACGGCTTGTTTGTACAACAAACAGAATCTCCTATGTTGCATCAACCGCTTGTAGAGAAAGTATTTGGGTATGTAAATAATCACTTCCCAATTGCACGTTTATATACTGCATTTATTCCAATTTACCCAGCAGGCATGCATTGCTTCACCTTGGGTTCCAAAACATATGATCCATTAACATGGACTCCAAACCGTGAACAAAACTTTGAAACTAAGTACTATAATGCTGAAATTCAAAAGGCTGCTTTTGCTTTGCCAAATTTTGTAAAAAACTATTTGCCAACTAAGTAATTTATATGTATAATAGGGAAGCACCATTCGTGAGGTCTTTGCTTCCGAAGTGCTTCCTTATGTATATAAGGCTAAAGAGTTTATATTAGAGATAATACATTTCTTAATTTTGATTGTAAAAGTTAAATGAAATTGAGAAAAAGGTGTTGACACAAATCTCTAGAACAGATATAATTCTCTTTGTTACGAAGACAACGTCTTCGATACCTACAAGGTGGTGGGTATGGTGAAGCGGTTAACACGGCGGATTGTGGCTCCGTTACGCGTGGGTTCGATCCCCACTACTCACCCCATAACCTACACATCATAATCACTGTAGGGGTGTCGCCAAGTGGTAAGGCAACGGACTTTGACTCCGTTATGCGCTGGTTCGATCCCAGCCACCCCTGCCAACATGACTCACTAGCTCAGTTGGCAGAGCACCTGACTTTTAATCAGGGTGTCCCGCGTTCGAGTCGCGGGTGAGTCACCAAATTAAAACTCACAAACTTCGGTTTGTGAGTTTTCTATCTCTATTTCTAGAGGATTTGGTTATGATTGTATGTATAAAATCAGTTGAAAATAAATTGAAAAAATCTTTGAAAAAGAGGTTGACGATTTAAGATTAGATTGATATACTATACAAGTCGTTAGGGCTTAGAACTAACGTAACAGATCTTTGAAAACTGAACAATGATAGGTAATCAATCAATACGATTGAACATATGCCAGAGTGCGGGTTTTGACAAAGTCAAAACCAACCATAATTCAAAGTTACTTAAATGTAACGACAACAAATAATGAGCTATTCAAATAGCTTCAAGATATCTTGGAGAGTTTGATCCTGGCTCAGGACGAACGCTGGCGGCGTGCTTAACACATGCAAGTCGAACGAAGAGCGATGGAAGCTTGCTTCTATCAATCTTAGTGGCGAACGGGTGAGTAACGCGTAATCAACCTGCCCTTCAGAGGGGGACAACAGTTGGAAACGACTGCTAATACCGCATACGATCCAATCTCGGCATCGAGGATGGATGAAAGGTGGCCTCTATTTATAAGCTATCACTGAAGGAGGGGATTGCGTCTGATTAGCT
>PVMO01019592.1_pt1:17500-35942 | contig 35942 bp, 26 predicted proteins | sample 1853421 | NCBI WGS metagenome assembly PVMO01 (sample SAMN08533511, study PRJNA380276) | Human gut metagenome, whole genome shotgun sequencing project.
ACAGTAGTTAAGCTCATAAACGCCGAAAGTACTTGGCTGGAGACGGCCTGGGAGGATAGGAAGCCGCTGATTAACGAAAAGAAAAAGGTCTACCTAAAGGTAGGCCTTTTTCTTTTAGCTAGTCTTCGACTAGCTAACCCTACTAGAGTCGTCTCTAGCCAAGGTTGTAGAGGTTGTATCTATGTACGTGTCCATGTAAGACGGCACTGGGAAAAGCAGGGCAGTAGAAGATGGAGGAGTGAAACGACGACAGATTCACTGCATCGCTTTCTTCCGAACGTAAGATTTACCGAACTGCGGAGCAGAGAAGGGAAATCCACAGTGAGGAAGCAAGTAGGGCAACCGAAGAGGACTTAGAACTAAGCGACGCAAATGACCCATATGAGTGCTTCCGAACGTAAGATTTACCGAGCTGCGAAGCAGAGAAGGGAAATCCACAGTGAGGATTGATAGGAAGCCGCGGCTAGTGGTAGTATCCAACTCTATCCATACGGTAACGCGGCACAACGTGCCAATGTTACCGAACCGTAAAGCCGCTGTATAACTTTAAATATATGTAAATAACGATCCCTATACTCTTGATCTCCAAGTTTATAGGGCTTTTTTATGTCTATTTTTGCATATTACTAATAAATATTTTCATTCATAGATTAATATGAATATCTTGTGAGGGATTTTCTTGATAATACTAGGTATGTGTGATATTCTCATTATATGCTTAAGTGGATTGGAGTGATTAGTTTATATGTATAAATATGGCAAGAGCTGTATTAAAAAAATATTATGTTTTCTCGCAATATGTATTGCAATTTTAGCTATCTCTTTTGGCGTTATGTGGGGACTGTCTACTGATTATAAGATTTATGGTGTCCCTGTACTAAACTATCATCAAGTGAATGATGAAAAGCATTCTGCTTTGACGCTTCATGTTGATCAGTTTAGAGAACAGATGGAATATCTACATAATCAGGGATATAACACGATTACGTTGGCTCAATTATATGATTATTTAGAAAATGGTACTGAATTACCCAATAAGCCAATTGTTATCACCTTTGATGATGGCTATGTAGATAACTATAAAAATGTATTGCCTATATTAAAAGAATACAATATGAAAGCTACCTTGTTTATGATTAGTGATGCAGCCAATATACCTGGCTTTGTTTCTACAGAACAAATGCACCAAATGGAAGCGGGTGGATTTGATATTCAAGGCCATACAAATCATCATAAAATCTTAACAAAAATTGACCCTACCGAATTACCAGATGCTCTTCTTGGAGGGAAGACTTCTTTGGAGGGGATTTTGGGTGAGCCTATTGAGTATCTAGCCTATCCTGGTGGATTTAACGATATGCTCGTGCAATATGTAACTAAACAGTCTGGTTACAAAATGGCTTTCACAGTACAACCAGGTACAGTACAGCCAGGCGATAATTTATATGCCTTAAATCGATTGGCTATATTCCAAGGTGACACACCGTACTTATCGTTCTGGTTACGCCTACATTGTGCACCATTCATTCACTATACATGGTCATTACGTGATTTTTTACGCGATAATGGATGGCCTACATTAGCATCTATTATTCCGTTATTCTAGGAGGAACTATGTCTTACGAAGTATTAGCAAGACCTTTACGCGTTGCTATTTTAACAGTTTCTGATACGCGTACCTTTGAAACTGATAAAGGCGGTAATAAAGTACAAGAATTTTTAGAACAAGCAGACCATATTGTGGCAGATCGTAAAATTGTTATTGATGATTACGATGAAATTAGAAATGCAATGATCCCATGGTGTAATGATGAATCTATTGATGTTATCATCTCTACAGGTGGTACGGGAATTGCTAAGCGCGATGTAACTATTGAAGCAGCTAATAGTCTCTATGAGAAACATATCCCTGGTTTCGGGGAAATCTTTAGATATTTGTCCTATACAGAAGATATTGGGACTAAGGCAATGGCTTCTCGTGCAGAAGCTGGGGTGAACAATAATACGTTAATGTTCTCTGTTCCTGGCTCTGTAGGTGCAGTTACTTTGGCGATGAGTAAACTCATCATTCCTGAAATGGCACATCTGGTACGAGAAATTACAAAATAATCTATAAAGACTGCTCATTTATGGGCAGTCTTTTTTGATAATATAAATCAAAAAGTGATTTTATGGATATAAAAATATTCAGGTATAATCTAATTTATAGGCTTAAAATTTATATATGCTAATTCTCAATATATAAAACAATACCATTGCAGTATTGTTTTATTTCGATTATACTAGATTTAGTAATACGTTTGTCCGAGTGCACGAGAAAGGAGACCTTATGAAGTTAAATCAGGCCACGGATTATGCATTTCGCATGGTCTTACATATGGCGCTCTTACCTTCGGGAACGAAGCTAACGGGTTCTGTATTGGCTGAGCAAGAATTGATTCCAGAACGATTTTTGCTCAAGATTATGCGTAGTCTCATTGCAGCTGGGATTATGAAATCCTTTCGTGGTGTAGATGGTGGGTTTGCCCTCAATCGAGACCCTCAAGAGATTTCATTGCTCGATGTAATTAGAGCGGTAGAAGGGGATGCGTATTTACAACGGTGTTTATATGATGTAGGTTCTTGCTCTAAGTCTTGTATGGGACATTGTGCTATCAATGAAGCGATGGGAACAATTCAGGACCAATTAATCAGTCAGTTGGAGATGGTTAACTTTAAAACTCTTGCCCAACGTGAACAGTTGATTGAGTCTGAAGCGTTGCCATATTCACAAGCGCAATGATACAAGGTTTTTAGTGAAAGCTCATCAAGTGATGTAGGTATTTTATTCTAAGGAGGAAAACACATGTTTGAAGCTGTAGATTTAGCTCGATTACAATTTGCGCTAACATCTATCTATCACTGGTTGTTTGTGCCGTTCACACTAGGCATGACAGTGACTGTAGCTATCTTGGAGTGGACATATGTGTCTACTGGTAAAGAAGTATACAAAAAAATGGCAAAATTCTGGGGCAAATTGTTCCTAATTAACTTTGCTATGGGTGTGGTAACTGGTATTGTTCAGGAATTCCATTTCGGTATGAACTGGGCAGAATATTCTCGTTTTATGGGTGACATTTTCGGCGCTCCATTGGCCCTTGAAGCATTAATGGCATTTTTCTTGGAATCTACATTCATGGGTGTATGGATCTTCGGTTGGGACCGTTTGAATAAAACTGTTCACGCTCTTGTAGCTACGTTGGTGGCATTAGGTACAAACCTATCCGCATTCTGGATTCTCGTAGCAAACTCCTTCATGCAACATCCTGTTGGTTATGTAATCCGCAATGGCCGTGCAGAAATGGACAATTTCTTAACAATTGTTCAAAATGGTTATGTACCAGGCCAATTCTTCCATATCGTGTTAAATGGTTTATTAACAGCAGGCGTAATTATCATGGCTATCAGTGCTTGGCACTTATTGCGCAACAATGCGACAGATTTCTACCGTCGTTCCGCTAAATGGGGCATGGTTATTGCTCTTGTATTCGGTACTTTAGGCGCTTTGGCAGGTCATCATCAAGGTCAATACATTACAAAAGTACAACCTATGAAAATGGCTGCTATGGAAGCGTTGTGGGAAACACAAGATCCTGCTCCATTCTCTTTGGTAGCTAACATTGATACTAAAGCTCAAAAGAATACGGGTGCACTTGAAATCCCTGGTGGTTTGTCCTTCTTAACTCAAAACTCCTTTACTTCTGGTAAAGTAGAAGGTATCAAAGATCTTCAAGCTAAATCCGAGGCTCAATATGGTCCTGGTAACTATATTCCAGATGTTCCAGCAATCTTCTGGACATTCCGTGTCATGGTTGCAGCTGGTTCCATTATGTTGCTTGTTGCATTCGTAGGTCTTATCCTTAATGCAAAAGATAAATTAGTTGGCAATCGCACATTCTTAAAAATTATGTTCTGGACACTGCCATTACCATTCATTGCTCATTCCACAGGTTGGTTTGTAGCAGAAGCTGGTCGTCAACCATGGCTTGTATATGGCTTGCAATTAACTGCAGACGGTGCTTCTAAATCCGTTACAGCTCCAGAAATTATGACTACAATCATCGGCTTTACACTTGTGTATATCGTAGCAGCTATTGCGGCTATCTACCTTGCTGTAGAACACATCAAAAAAGGTCCAGATGGTAACCCATCTCACGATGTAGTTGAAAAAGAGGAGGCGAGATTATGGAATTAATTTTTAATAACCTTGAAGTGGTATGGTTTATTTTAATTACTGTACTATTCGCTGGCTTCTTCTTATTAGAAGGTTTTGACTATGGTACTGGTATTTTATTACCATTCATCGGTAAAACTGACGTTGAACGTCGTCAAATGATTAATGCCTTGGGTCCTGTTTGGGATGGTAACGAGGTATGGATGATCACTGCAGGTGGTGCATTATTTGCATCCTTCCCTCATGTATATGCTACGTTGTTTAGTGGTTTCTATTTAGCGTTATTCTTAATGCTTGCGGCTCTTATTATCCGTGGTGTATCTTTTGAATTCCGCTCCAAGAGCCCTAACTTGTTATGGCGTAAAACTTTTGACTACTGCATCTTCTTTGGTTCTTTGATTCCTGCATTGTTGTGGGGTGTTACAGTTGGTAACTTGATTCAAGGTACTCCAATTGATGCAAGCATGACATATGTAGGCACATTCTTTGATTTGTTAAGCCCATACACAGTACTTTGTGGCATTGCATTTATCTTGGTATTCACATACCATGGTGGCTTATTCACTTCTATCAAAACTGCTGGTGCTGTTTCTGAACGCGCTCGTGCAGCTTCCTTGGTGGTAGGTGTTCCTACAGCTATCGGTGCATTAGCATTGGTAGGTGCAACTTATGTATTTACAGATTTGTTCAACTCTGTATTAGCAATTGTTTGCTTTGCGTTGGCAATCGTGTTCTTCCTCATTTCTTGGGGGGCTGCACGTACTCGTAATACAAAATGGGGCTTTGTATTTAGCTCCTTAACCGTTATTTCTGTAACGGCTGCTTACTTTGCTGGTTTATTCCCTCGCATCATGGTTTCCTCTTTGAATCCTGATTGGAGCTTGACTATTGCAAATGCAGGTAACTCTACTTACACATTGACTTTGATGACTTGTGTAGCCTTTGTATTTGTACCAATCGTATTGGCTTACCAAATCTGGGTATACTGGACATTCCGTCATCGTGTATCTGAAAAAGACTTACACTATTAATAGAATAGATTTATAATTCTAGTGAATTGTAAATTTAAGTCTCAATGTGAGGCGTGTCGTAGCGGCACGCCTCTTTTTTGTGGTAAGATGGATATAATATTGATGAATTTAGATTCACTTGGACTAACTTAGATTATATTTAAACAAAATTTAATTGATACTTAGTTAGGGACAGTCTAATCGATTTGATTTTATATTTTTAATAGTTTTACCGTAGAGGATACCATGATACAGCGTACTGCTTTTAAAGCGCTGCTAGAACATAAAGGTCAGCTTTTACTACTGGGATTAACTTGCTTAGTAGAAAGTCTGTCCATTGTTGGGCAAGCTTGGTTCTTTGGAACCTTAATTAATAATTTTATATTTTCAGAGAATACCTTACATGATGAAAGGTATTCTATTATCTATTTAGGAATTGCTATTATTGTAAGATTGCTTGCACATTATATACAAGAATCCGTAGCAAATCGATTAGGTAGTGCAGTAAAAGCAACCTTTAGAGAACGGGCCTTAGAGCATATGTTTAAACTTGGTGTGCAACATAAGGAACGCCATGGCGATGTGATACATATGCTTACTGATGGATTAGAGCAAGTAGATGCTTATGTAGCTCGTTATATTCCTCAAATTCTATATGCTATTATGATTCCTCTTATTATGGGTATTGCTATTGTAGATACATTACCTATTATTGGTATCATTCTAATTATCACCGTACCATTAATTCCATTCTTTATGATCTTAATTGGTAAGCAAGCGGATCGTCTTAATAAAGAACAGTGGGAGCGTATGAGTTTCTTATCTGGTCATTTTCTTGATGTATTGCAAGGTATTACAACATTAAAACTTTTTGGTCGTGCAAAGGATCAAATTAAGGTTATTGGTCGTTTATCTGAGGAGTTTAAAGACTCTACATTACGAGTATTGCGTGTGGCGTTTTTATCTGCTCTAGTTCTTGAGCTCGTAAGTACTATTAGTACAGCATTGATTGCGGTATACCTGGGCTTAACATTATTGGATGGTGAAATCTCATTCTTTTCAGCTTTCTTTATTTTGCTATTAGCGCCAGAGTTCTATACGCCATTTAGACAATTGGGGGCTGCATTCCATACGGGTATGGCAGGTAAGACCTCGATTTTAAAATACGAAGAGTTTATGAATCGCCAGCCATCGTTGCCTATAGGTGGTCAATCTCAACTTAAAGGTAAGGTACAAGCAAATGAAATTAAGGATTTAACGTTTGCCTATGAAGATAGCGAAAATGGTGTACAACATATTTCATTAGTGGCTAAACGTAATTTTCCGATCATGCTTGTTGGTGAAAGTGGGGCAGGGAAATCTACAATTGCCCATATTATTGGGGGATTTTTGACTGCTCCTAAAGGCAGTGTTACTATAGATGGTCTTGATCTATGTGACATCGATATTGAGTGGTGGCGCCAACAAATTACCTATGTATCTCAACATCCACACATTATGAAAGGCACCTTGCGTGAGGTTCTATCCTTTGGCATGGATGTAAGTGATAAAGAAATTCTTGATGCTTGTAAAGAGGTTCAACTCTTAGATGTCATCAGTCGTCATGCTGACGGTCTTGATGCGGTCATCGGAGAAGGTGGTTTAGGTCTAAGTGGTGGCGAACGTCAACGGGTTGCCTTAGTACGTGCATTTTTGCGAAAGGGACAAGTGTTAATTCTCGATGAGGTGACGGCACATCTTGATGTAAAAACAGAAGCTATTATCAGCAGTGCTATCAAACGTTTGATGGATAATAAAATCGTCATTATTATTGGTCATCGTCTACAAACGATGCATTGGGCATCTACACTATACGTTTTGAAACATGGACGTATTATTCAACAAGGTTCTTATGCGACGCTTCTCGCAGTAGATGGTTATTTTAAGGACCTTGTTACCTCTGGTTTAGGTGAATTTTCTTCAACTATTGAAGAACAATTAAAAACAGAAAAGTCATTTAGCTTAGAACATAGAGAAGAAATTGATAATTTAATTCGGGTAGATAATCAAGATGCTTACGTATTGGGGAAAGATACAATACAGACTCCTGAGGTTTCAACTTTTAAGCTGGGCATACAAGGATGGAAATTATTATTTACTGTGCTGAGCCCTGCAAAGTGGTCGTTAGTATTAGCTTTGATTTTTACATTCTTAACGGTATTTATGAATGTGGGCTTATTAACTGTATCTGCGTGGTTATTGGCATCAGCTGCATTGCAACCGGGACTTACTTATTTGAGCCTTGCTATTGTGGGCGTCCGCTTCTTTGGTGTTAGTCGTGCTGTATGTCGTTATTTTGAACGGTATACATCTCATCGTATGGCGTTCCAAGGTCTGTATGGGTTGCGTGTATGGTTTTATGCTCATTTAGAACCATTGGCGCCGGCTATTCTTAAACGTTTTGGCGCAGGGGATATGCTAGGCCGTATTATGGGGGATATAGAGGTACTACAATTTTTCTACTTGCGTACGTTGATTCCGCCTGCAGCAGCCATTACTTTAACTATTTTAGTTGCCTATGGTGTATCTACGATTGATAATAGTTTGGTTGCGCCTATAGTTTTAGCAGCCTTTATATTAGGTCTAGTTTTGCCTTTAGTTGTATATGCTCATAACAAACAATCGTTGACGGCGATTGGACCTCAACAAGGGGAATATAAATCCTTATTAAGTGATACCATGGATAGCTTGGAGGATGTCATTAGCTACGGCAATGAACAGTTAGTATACGATCGTATTCAACATATGATGAGTACTGTGGATGCTAATAAAGGTATTATCGAGCGAGGCATGAACTTAGGCAATACGCTGTTCCTAGGTGGAGTCCAAATTACAGTTGTCATTGTAGCCATATTGGCAGCCAATGCGTTGACCGGAGCTTGGGCCAGTGTTATGGTAGCAGTTGCTGCTATTGGTACACAAGCTTGGTTTGAGGCCTTACAACCTATGATCGCTGCCGTTCATCATGGTGCTGAAAGTAAAGTGGCTACAAGTCGTCTCATAGCACTTGCAGATGAGCCAATTCCAGTAGTGGAACCAAACGCACCAAAACCATTTAATGCTAATCGGGAGATTACATTTACTGATGTATCCTTTGGTTATGATGCGCATCGTCGTATTTATGAACATCTTAGATTAGACATTAAACAAGGTCAATCGATTGCTATTGTTGGCGCTAGTGGATCTGGTAAGACTACATTGTTTAATATGCTTGAGCGATTATATGACTACAGTGGCTCAATCCATGTTGGTGATGTAGAGTTAAAGGATATTTCTATCGATACATGGCGTAATGCTTTAGGGACGATAACGCAAGATACATATATTTTCCATGCGTCCTTTGAAGATAATATTCGACTAGCAAGACCGGATGCCTCAGAAGCTGATTTAGAGTATGCTATTGATTGTGCTTCGTTGCGCTCTGTAGTGGAACGCTTGCCAGATGGTATTCATACGATTGTTGGTAGTGGTGGTCATGGTCTAAGTGGTGGTGAACGACAACGGGTTGCTTTAGCTCGACTATTCTTGCGAAAACCTCAAGTTGTTTTGTTAGATGAACCATTAGAAGGTTTAGACCAAGTAACGAGGAAGGCTCTGCATCGTGATTTGATGGAATATGTACAGGATAAAACATGCTTATATATTACACATCAGTTAGAAGGATTAGAGCATATGGACCGTATCTTATTTATGGATAAAGGTCAAATTATAGAAGATGGAACTTACGAAGAATTAATTGCCCTTCGTGGTCACTTCTATGAATATTGTTATCTATCCATGGCAAGTATTCAATAAAAATAAATATCAATTAAACTATCTATTATAAATACTAAATTATAATAGTCTGAATGTTAAACTGCAGTAATAAAGCCCCTTTTACTATGTAAAAGGGGCTTTATGTATACCTATATTTAATAGTATATGTAGTAGTCTTTTATCGATAAATCATGCAATATATGGTATAATTTGTATATCAAAAGCTGTTTTTTACCCTTGGAGGGATTATGACTAAAATCTTCACCAAATTACGAGCATTGGTGGATGAAGCATTATCTGATAGTGATACGACGGTGAAAAAGGTAAGCCCTGTTCAACAAGTACCTTTAGAACAAGATTTATTTGATCATCGTTTGTTATCTATAGAAGAAGACGTGGTTAATCGCATGTTGCGTGCTGCTCTTCGGAATCATAAGTTCTTTTATTCTATAACTTTTGAGTTTGAACCAAATAATCAAATATTCCTATCCATTATTACTAAATGGGGGAATGTGATTACCGCTGAATTTACTTTAGAAGACTTATGGTTTGATGATTACTCATCATCCTTTGCAATTCGGCTCGATACAGAGAATTTAGATACGGGTGGATTTATTTTAAATTCCATCTTACACTTACTAGGTAACTGGTTCCTTAGTCTTTTTGGCATCTTTTTTAATCCTATTGCATTAGGCGAAAAGGGATCTACCGTACGCTTTGAAAAAAAAGGTATTATTCGCTTTGATTTAATACCCAATACGCAACTTAAAAAGTTTATACCTTTGCCAGAACGCTCCATAGGGAGTGTAGGCCCTGTACTTTTAGCTAATCCTCAAACTAGTCAATCGGTATTGCAAATAGATTATTATGCATTTCATGATCCAGTAGATACATTTACGGTGCCAGATGTTCCAATTCGTACTAGTTGGCTTCGATCCATTGATATTGCGGCAGTGCTCTTGATGCCGATCGGTGTATGGCTTACCTTTATCTTTGCGCATCATTACTTACCAACTGAAACACTAGAGTTTTCATTCTCTACATATTTCTTAATATCTTTGGGGATTTTTATTCTTTCTTTACTACTAATGAATACACCACGATATTTATATATGTATTTTGACTCTAGAAAACAGTGGCAAAGTGCGTTTGTTCATAACAATATCAAGATTCAAATGCGCAAGCTCCATCGGCGCATCTTCATGCAGCAAGCTACCTTGACCTCTGATAGCGGCGAGTGTAATGCCGCTGAAGGTCAAGAACGTATTAAACGTTTATTGTTGCAAATCCGGGATAAGCGCTTCCTAGAAAATAGACTTAAGATTTCTGATGATGATAGAGCGCGCAAACAAAAGGTTAAGTTTATCATTGCTTATATCCTTTGCACTATAATAGAGTTGATATTATTGACTTAAGTTTGTAAAGAATCAGGTTGAAACTCTTTTAAATTATTATGGTATAGTTATTAAGGTAATAAAGAACTATATATAATAAGACATGTGATAAATAAAAAACGTATCTCTTTATGAAGAGATACGTTTTTTATTTATTAATTTGTTATCGTTTTTTACGTCGTTTACGCACCGTTTTGCGGATTTCTTTTTCCCTATGAGATATGGACGGTTGCATTGACTCATAAGTTGGTCGATTTACAGGCATAAATGGTGGGTTACCATATTGATTCGGTTCTGGCTGACCAGGCAATACCCAAAATAGGAAGCCTATGAGCCATACGAAAAGTTCAAGCAAGTAATTGAATGGCGATACAGCAGAATAGGTATTGATGAAAATGATGATTACCGACCATAGAATCCCTGCCCAAGCATTAAAGCCGATATCATGAATACGACGGCCAAATAAGATGCAGGATAATGGGAATAAGGATGCTAATAAAATCCATATAACAATCCTTGTAAACCAATAGGCTGGTAAAGAAACAACAAAGTCCAAGAATACATCATCAATGTAGTGAACGATGTGAAATAAAATCATTAAAACAATGAAGCATATGATAAATTGTAGTCGATTTAACCGTCCCGTTAGATTAAAAATCGATAATCCCATACGTCGACCTTGGAATGCAATGAGCAGACCGACAGTACATATGAGTAGTGTTCGTAATACAACATAGAGTAAATCCATAAGTTCCCCTTTATTTATAGCTTATAGTTGAGTTAATTCTGGCAAGACTAGCTCAAAGGCTACACCTTGCTTCATTGATTTTACAGTATCCACTGTGGCTTGAATCGCCTTGGTAGTAAAATTCATTGCTAACTCTGCCGCATCATAAGGTGAATATCCCCTCATTACTGCACCGGATAATACAGCAGTAAAGATATCCCCAGTTCCTGTAGCTTTCACAGGGATAAGAGGAATATCATAAGTTTTTAAATAATCAGTTGGCCCATCATAGACAGCGATAACCGCATGCGTTTCCGATGGTACGCTGGTCATGATAACCATGTCAGGTCCCATTTGGTACAACCTTTTGCAACGATCGCGCAATTCATCATCGCTAATAGGATCTGTAGAGAATGGAATATCTAATAAGAAACAAGCCTCCGTGTAATTAGGCTTTACAATGTGAGCTTTGGAAACAAGTTGGCGCATAGCTACTACCATATCAGGTGTATAAATAGAGTAGAGGCGACCATCATCGGCCATAGCAGGATCGACGATAATCATTTGGCCATTGTTACCGAAGCGATCGATGGCTTCTTCCACGAGATGAATTTGTTCTGGCGATGCTAAAAAACCACTTACAATAGCGTGAAAGTCGATTTCGTTTTTATCCCAGCAGTCCATAAAATCTCTCATATGTGCAGATAAATCTACGAACTCGTAGTGTGGATATTCTAAGTGATTACTCAATACAGCTGTTGCCAATGGAACCGCTTGGCAACGCATAGCGCTGATGATTGGAATCATAACGGTTAGGGCACAACGGCCGATGGAGCTCATGTCTTGAATTGTTAAGACTCTAGGTACTTCTGTCATAGACACCTCCAAAATATTATATATTTTATTGTACGTTATGTAAGGCTTTCTGTAAATGTAATGATGTAATTCATGAAATTAACTTCATAATGTAGTATAATAAAACAGATAGACTTTTTATGGAGGATAGTGACAATGACAAGGTATGTGTTTCGACGCCTAGGTGGCGCAATCATAATCTTATGGGTCATCATTACCGTAACATTTGCATTAATGCATGCAATTCCGGGGGGACCTTTTACAACTGAGAAGAAACTACCACCTCAGGTGAAAGCAAGTATTGAAGCAAAGTATCATCTTGATGATCCTGTGTGGAAGCAGTATGGTGATTATTTAGGTGGTGTTATTACTGGTGATTTGGGACCATCATACAAGTATGAAGGCCGTAGTGTAAACGATATTATCAGCGATGCATTCCCAATTTCTGCACAGCTCGGCTTATTATCATTAATGGTGGCTGTAGTAGGTGGCATTGCAGCAGGTGCTATTAGTGCTATGCGCCCTAATGGTATTGTTGATTATGCGGTAACCATATTATCTACAATTGGTATTTCTGTGCCTACCTTTATTATTGGTGCCGTTCTTGTATATGTGGTGGGCTTTGAACTAGGCTGGTTCCCAGTGGCCTTATGGCGTGGTCCATCTTATATGGTGCTACCAGTATTAACGTTAGCTGCACAACCGATGGCATTTATTGCACGCTTAACACGCAGTGGGTTGCTTGATGTGTACCAACAAGAATACATCCGTACAGCTCGCGCCAAAGGCTTGAGTTCTTGGACTATTTTGACACGTCATGCGTTAGGGAATGCTATTTTGCCAGTTATTACCTATTTGGGCCCATTGGCTGCCAGCCTTTTGACAGGTAGCTTTATCGTAGAAACGATTTTTGCTATTCCAGGCCTTGGACAGTATTTCGTAACATCTATTTATAACCGTGATTATACCGTTATTCTTGGCATTACGATTTTCTATAGTGCACTTGTAGTATTTCTTAATATCTTGGTGGATATGATTTATCCATTAATTGATCCACGTGTTACGACAGAGGAGGGGACAGATGAATAAGGAAGATTTTTTACCTATTGAGCGAACCCCTCAAGAAGAAATTACAAGCTTTATAAAACGTCCTAGTAAATGGGCGAGATTTAAGGTAAATCGCTTGGCCGTAGTAGGGGCAACCATCATTTTGGTGATGATTGTGTTGGCTATTTTAGGCCCCCTAATTTCGCCGTATACCTATGCGGACCAATCCTTAATCGATGCGAACCAAAGCCCAAGCTTTAGTCATTGGTTTGGTACCGATACATTAGGTCGTGACATTTACACTCGCGTTATGTACGGTGCTCGTATTTCCTTAACCATCGGTTTTGTAGCGGCATTTATCAATCTTGTTATCGGCGTTACCTATGGCGGTATTGCAGGTTACCTTGGCGGTAAGGTTGACCGCATCATGATGGGGCTGGTAGATGTATTGTACGGTATTCCACTTTTACTGTATGTAATTTTGTTGATGGTTGTACTTGGCCCTGGCTTAACATCTATTTTCGTAGCATTGGGCATTGCGTACTGGCTGAATATGGCCCGTATCGTACGTAGTCAAATTTTGAAAGTTAAAAACGAAGAATATATCATTGCTGCTGAAGCGATGGGCATTCCAAAATATCGCATTTTATTGCGTCATATTTTGCCAAACTGTGTAGGTCCAATCATTATTACTTTGACATTGGCCATCCCAGAGGCTATTTTTACAGAAGCATTCCTTAGTTTTATCGGCTTAGGTGTAAATGCACCTATGGCGAGCTGGGGCGTATTAGCTTCTGAAGGGATTAGTAGCATGCGCTCTTATCCGTTCCAATTGATTTTTCCTGCTGTTGCCATTAGTGTTACCATGCTTGGTTTCGCATTCCTTGGCGATGGCTTACGTAATGTGTTAGACCCTAAGGAAGGAGATAGATAATGAATAACGCAATTGTTGATGTGCGCAATGTGTCCATTACCATCGATACCTTCCAAGGCCCTTTACGGGTTATTCGCAATCAAGATATCTCCTTACAACCAGGTGAGATTTTAGGTATTGTTGGTGAATCCGGCTGTGGTAAATCAGTGCTAGTTAATTCATTAATGGGATTACTACCATATGGTAAAACAAAAATCAAAGCCGATACATTTATGATTGATGGCAGTGATTGCCTTGAATTCACTGAAGATGACTGGAATGAATTGCGCGGTACTACTGTTGCTATGGTATTCCAAGATCCTATGACATCTTTGAATCCAATCATGACGATTGGGGAGCAACTGTATGAGGTTATCCATCGTACCAATGCATATGGTGAGGATTATGACGAACGAGCTATCGCCATCGACTTGTTAAAGAAGATGGGCCTTTCTACACCGGAAAGACGATTGTCTCAATATCCTCATGAGTTAAGTGGTGGTATGCGTCAACGCGTTTGTATCGCCATGGCTGTGGCGGGGCGTCCAAAGATTTTAATTTGCGATGAACCTACAACGGCTCTTGATATTACAACAGAGGCTCAAATCTTACGCCTTATGCAAACATTAGCCGTAGAGGCTGGTATTGGGATTATCTTTATTTCTCATAACTTACGTGTTATCGCTCAAATTTGTGACCGCGTTATGGTTATGTATGCTGGTAAATGTGTTGAATCTGCCACAGTGGAGGGCATCTTTAATGAACCTCGCCATCCGTACACATTAGGGTTATTGCTCGCTCTGCCACAAGGTAAATGGCATGGTGAGTTAAAAGCCGTTGAAGGTCAACCGCCAGATTTATTTGATTTGCCGCGAGGTTGTGCATTTAATCCACGGTGCAAGTGGGCTATGCGCATCTGTGGTAATCGAATTCCTATGGTTACAAATGTTGGTGAAAATCATCAATTTACATGTTGGTTAGCTAAGTTGGAGGGACTTTAATGAGTTACGTATGGGAAACTGACAATCTCGTTAAAGAGTTCACTCTGTCAGGAGGCTTATTTAAGCCAAAACACACGGTACATGCTGTACAAGGCGTGAGCCTATATCAATCACCAGGGGAAACCCTTGGTATCGTAGGTGAGTCTGGGTGTGGTAAATCCACATTTGGCTACACTTTGATGGGTTTACATCAAGCTACATCAGGTTCTATTTATATGAACGGTCGTCACATTGATCCGTATGTGGATCGAAAAGCTGTTCATCCGGTGATGCAAATGGTATTCCAAAACCCTTATGCATCTCTTAATCCACGTCTTACCGTTAATGCGATTCTAGAGGAACCATTGGAGCTAGATCCAAAATATACACCTCGCGATCGTGTTATTCGTGTAAAAGAAGTGCTTGATCAAGTTGGTTTGAACATGTCCTTTGGTGAGCGTTATGCTCATGAATTGTCAGGTGGCCAACGTCAACGTATCGGTATTGCACGGGCTCTCATTATGCAGCCACAGTGTATCATCTGTGATGAGCCGATTTCAGCACTAGATGTATCCATTCAAGTACAAATTATGACATTACTTGAGAGATTACAAGAACAACATGGTATTTCGTACCTCTTTATTTCTCATGATTTAAATATGGTGCGCTACATCAGTCATCGGATGGTAGTTATGTATCTAGGAGCTGTTATGGAAGAAGGTCCAGCGTTGGATTTATATGAATTCCCACAACATCCGTATACTCGTGCTTTGACCGCCTTAAACGGTCCTGTTATACCGCATGCTCCAATTGGAGCACCGCTTAAAGGGGACCCACCAAATCCACTAAATCCACCAAAAGGTTGTTTGTTTAGTGGTCGATGCCCAGAGGCAGAAGGTCGTTGCTTTACTGAACGTCCGCCTCTTCGTGATTGGGCAGATCGCCGCATCGCATGCTGGCACATATAATGGGAGAATAGTATGGAAAAGTTACTTGTTGGCAAGTCCTTGGAACATCAACTCGATACAGTTATCAAAGAATTAGCACCAAAAGGGAATATATCCTATGCAGTACTACAATTTGACGATGAAGAGGAGCCGACTATTATTGCTTCTAAAGGGGAAGATACGGTACACTCTAGTGCAAGTTTGATTAAGGTACTTATCATGGAATATGTGTTCCATTTAGCTCGTACTGAACAGTTAGACCTTAATGATACAGTACCTCTATCTAGAACACCACGTGTTGAAGGTGGTGGTGCACTACAAGAGCTAGTAGCAAAGCATAGCTTTACGTATCTTGAGTTATGTCGTCTTATGATGGTTCTTAGCGACAATATGGCGACAAATTTGCTCATTACAGTTCTAGGGATGGAAAATATCAATGCCCGTGCAGAACAGCTTGGTGTAGATGAAATAGAACTCAATCGTATGATGATGGACTTTGACGCTCTAGCAGAAGGCCGTGATAACCATTTGACTGCATTGTCATTGGCTCGTTTGTATAAACACATTTTTGAATGTCGCGATAGAGATGCTTATGGTCGAGAAATGTGGAATATTTTAGGTCGCCAACAATTCCGTGATATCTTGCCATTTTATTGGGGCGAAGATACACGCTTTCACCATAAAACAGGATCCCTTGACCGCGTAGAGCATGATGGGGGCGTTTTAGAAACATTTAGAGGTCATTTCTGCTTTATCCTCTTGATGAGCGATATCGATAATGACCGAGGTAAAGAGTTAGGCGCTCGAGTAGGGCGTATCATGAAAGAATTTGTAGAGGAAGCATTGCCATGATGGATAAACGAAATTTGTTAAAACTCATGGTCCTTGCTCTTGGGGTGAGTGTGCTCTTATTTGTATTTGGTTATCCTCGCGGGGAACAACCAATTGATGAGCATACCATTCGATATGTTATTGAGCAGGAACCATCCACATTGGATCCAGCAAAGTCTACTACCTCTCCGGAGGCTACAGTTCAACTTCAATTATTTGACGGTTTAGTTCGTTTAAATGATGAAAGTGAACCAGAGGCAGCACTAGCTAAAAGCTGGGATATTTCTGATGATGGTCGCGAGTATACCTTCCATTTACGACCTGATTTGAAATGGTCTAATGGAGAGCCTTTGACGGCTCATGACTTTGAATACGCGTGGAAACGCGTATTAGACCCTGAAGTCCATGCGGACAATGCATATATGTTATATGTATTAAAAAATGGCGAAGCCTTTAATAATGGTGACGCTTCAGCTGATGATGTTGGCGTTAAGGCCACTGATGATAATACATTAGTAGTTACCTTAGAGAATCCAACAGCGTATTTCTTAAAATTACTAGCTTCTCATAGCTATTATCCAGTGAGCCAAAAAGATGTAGAGGCTCATGAAAACTGGGCTGCCAATGCAGATACATTGGTATCTAATGGTCCATACCGCTTACTATCCTGGAAGCATAATGGAGAAATGGATTTCATTAAGAATCCTAACTATTGGGATGCAGATTCTGTGAAAACAGAGAAAATGAATTGGCCTATTAGTGAATCCCAAAGCACACGCCTTACATTGGTTGAAGGTGGCGAAGCAGATATGACGGTTGAGCCTCCTGTAGCGGACCAAAAACGATTAGAAGAGGCAGGTCTATTACATATTGGACCTATGCTTGGTAACTATTATTACGTATTCAATGTGAAAGCAGATCCTTTCACAGATCCTGAGGTGCGTAAAGCTTTCTCCATGGTTATCAACCGTGCTAACATCGTTAACAATATTGTTCGCGGTGGTAAAGAGGCGGCCTATGCCTTTGTTCCTTACGGTATGCTTGAAAGTAATGGGCGTGAAGATTTCCGTGAAGCGGGTAACTATCTTGTTTATGAAGATGTAGAACAAGCTAAAGAAATCTTGAAAAAAGCTGGCTATGATAAAAATCATCCATTGCCTCCAATTACGATTTTGTATAATACAAGTGAATTACATAAAGCGATTGCCGAAGCTGTACAAGATGCTTGGGTCAATGCATTTGGTGCAGATGTGCGCTTACAAAATCAAGAGACAAAGGTATTCTTAGCCGACCGCGAAGCTGGTAAATATCAAGTTGCTCGTGCTTCTTGGGTTGCGGATTACAGTGATCCACAAAACTTCTTAGAAGTATTTTCTGCTGAAGACAATGATAGTCAGTACCATAGTGATGATTATAACGAGTTAATCGCTCGTATTCGTACGACACCAAATGGGGCTGAACGGGATGCGTTGATGCATAAAGCAGAACAGATGATTTTTGATGAATCTCTAGTAATGCCATTGTATTTCACAACACAACCATATGTAACAAATGGAAGTATTCAAAATTATTTCTGGACTACATTAGGCCTTGTTGACTTTAAAAAAGCATACAAATAAGATACACTTAAGACGTACACTATGTGTACGTCTTTTGTTGTATTTTATGAGGACATATGAACTGGATTGAACCAAAACGTTTAGCACCGGGCATGACCATAGGTATTATGG
>PVMO01020360.1_pt1 | contig 35628 bp, 30 predicted proteins | sample 1853421 | NCBI WGS metagenome assembly PVMO01 (sample SAMN08533511, study PRJNA380276) | Human gut metagenome, whole genome shotgun sequencing project.
CTCCTCACCCGGCGTGGAGCGCGGACAGGGTGTCCTGAAACACCAGCCTCCCCTCCCGGATGATGCCCACGTGGTCGGCCATCTGGTCGATCTCGCTGAGCAGGTGGCTGGACACCACCACCGTCATGCCGAACCGGCCGGGCAGGGAGCGGATGAGCTCCCGCATCTCCTGGATGCCCGCCGGATCCAGGCCGTTGGTGGGCTCGTCCAGGATCAGCAGCCTGGGGAAGCCCAGCAGGGCGGCGGCCAGGCCCAGCCGCTGCTTCATGCCCAGGGAGTAGTGGGCCGTCCGCTTGCCCTTCTGGCCGTCCAGCCGGACGATGCGCAGCACCTCCCCGATGTCCCGCTCCGGCGCCCCGCGCAGGGTTTGGACGATGTGCAGGTTCTCCGCGCCGGTCAGGTGGCCGTAGTAGCTGGGGCTCTCGATCAGGCTGCCCACCTGACTGAGAGTCTCCATGCGGGTGCGGGGACCCATGGGCCGCCCAAAGACGGCGATTTCCCCTGCCGTGGGCCTGGCCAGCCCCAGAAGCAGCTTGAGGGTGGTGGATTTGCCCGCCCCGTTGGGGCCCAGAAATCCATAGACCGCCCCCTCCGGCACGGTGAGATCCAGATGGTTGACCCGCAGAGCCGGGCCGTACTGTTTGCACAGCCCGCGGGTTTCCACAACAGCGTTCATGTGAGGACACCTCCTTGTTACACCGCAAGGATAGCGCCCCTCCCTTACATCCCGATGAAGCCATCCTTACGCTTACCTTACGTTTTCCGGCCGGGGCGTGCAAAGGGGAAGCCAGTTGTTGTATAATAGAAAAACAGCGGGAACAGGGCGCGGGGCCATGTGCTTTCTGCCCTGCGCAAGTCGGCAGGGGCGGCCCTTCTGGCCGCCCGCGGGCGACCACGAGGGTCGTCCCTACGGGGCATTTGCTCCGATCAGAAAGGACTGGGAAGCAAGGATGGCCTATCACATTTTACTGGTGGACGACGCGCCGGAGCTGCGGCGCATGGTGGGAGAGCTGCTGGAGGGGGCGGGCTATGCTGTCACACTGGCAGCCGACTGCGCCCAGGCCCGCCGGGCGTGGACAGAGTCGCAGCCCGACGCGGCGCTGCTGGACGTGATGCTCCCCGATGGGGACGGGTTTTCCCTGCTGGAGGAGCTGCGGCGGGTGGGGAACGGCGTGCCGGTGCTGTTCCTCTCCGCACGGGACGAGGATGAGGCTCGCCTGCGGGGGCTGGGCCTGGGGGCGGACGACTACATCACCAAGCCCTTCCTGCCTCAGGAGCTGCTGCTGCGCCTGGCGGCGGTGCTCCGCCGGGTGTACGGCGCTGGGGCGGGGGAGGTGCTGCGCCTCGGGGCAGCGGAGGTGCACTGGGGCACCGGCACGGTGCGCCGCCCCGGCGGCGGTGAGGCTGCCCTCACCGCCAAGGAGTACGCCCTGCTCAAAAAGCTGGCGGCCAACCGGGGAAACATCGTCACCATCGACGCCCTGTGCCAGGCCCTGTGGGAGGGGCCCATGGTGGGCTATGAGAACACCCTCATGGTTCATATACGCCGCCTGCGGGAGAAACTGGAGACCGACCCCTCCCACCCGCAGTACCTGCTCACCGTCCGGGGGCTGGGCTACCGCCTGGCCCAGGAGGAGCGGCCGTGAGGGGGCGCAATCTCCGCCGTACCCTGGTGGCGGCCGGCCTGGTGGCGGCCTCGGCGGTGCTGGTGCTGGTTCTGGCGGTGGCGGGGCTGCTGGCCTTTATTGTCACCTCTGCCGGGGCGGGCAGCTCGTGGAACGCCTCCATGGACGAGCTCTCCGCCGCCCTGGTGCGGACGGAGGGGGGCTATGCCTTTACCGGCGGGGAGTACCTGGCGGAGAAGGAGCTGTGGGCCATGCTGGTGGACGAGGGCGGCGCCGTGGTGTGGCAGCAGGGCAAACCCGCCGATGTGCCCGACCGCTACTCCCTTACCGATGTGGCCGCCTTTACCCGCTGGTATCTGAGCGACTACCCGGTACAGGTACGGGTACGGGAGGACGGTCTGCTGGTGGCGGGCGGCCCGAAGGGGAGCACCTGGAAGCACCCCTTCGTCTTGGATATGGATGTGCTGAAGACCATCCCTTTCTGGTTCGCGGGGCTGTTTCTGCTGGCCCTGCTGGGGGTGCTGGGCCTCACCGCCCTGGTGCTGGGCCGCCAGTTCCGGCGGGAACAGCAGGAGCGGGACTTTGCCCGCTCCGACTGGATCAACGGCATCTCCCATGACATCCGAACCCCTCTGTCCATGGTCATGGGCTACGCCGGGCAGTTGGAGGCGGACCCGGTCCTCCCGCCCCGGCGGAGGGCCCAGGCCGCCATCATCCGCCGCCAGAGCCAGACCATCCGGGACCTGATCAATGACCTCAACCTGACCATGCGCCTGGACTACGCCATGCAGCCCCTGCGGCGGGGGAGCCTCCACCCCGCCGCCCTGGTGCGGCAGGTGGCGGCCGACGTGCTCAACGGCGGGCTGGAGGAGCGGTACGCCCTGGCGGTGGAGGTGCCGCCGGAGGCCGAAGCCCTTACGTTGGAGGGGGACGCGTCCCTGCTGCGGCGGGCCCTGCTTAACCTGGTGAACAACTGCGTGCGCCACAACCCGGAGGGCTGCTCCATCACCCTGACTGCGGCAGCCGAGGGGGAAGTATGCACCCTGAGGGTGGAGGACGACGGGGGCGGCGGCCTGCCGGACGCCCCGGCGGGGGGCGGACTGGCCCCGGACGGCGGGGCCGCCCACGGCACCGGCCTCAGGCTGGTGGAGCAGATCGCCAGGGCCCATGGCGGCGCACTGGAGCTGCACCGGGCGGCGCGGGGCGTTCTAGCCGTCCTCCGCCTGCCCCTGTGAGCGCGCAGAGCCCCCGGACGCCAATGGCATCCGGGGGCTCTGCATGAGAAAGGGGAGGTATGGGAAGAAAACGCTACTGTTGGGGCGGCATGACCGTGGCCATGCCCTGTAAAACCACCTCGCCCGCCTGGTTGGTGCACACCGTATCCAGCTTAACGATGTTCTTCTCCGCGCGGATTTCGCTCACTGTGCAGGTGGCGGTGACGGTGTCCCCGAAGCGGACGGGCCTGGTGAACTTCAGCTCCTGGCCCAGGTAGATGGTGCCGGGGCCGGGCAGTTGCATGGCCAGGACGGCGGAAATGAGGCCGGCGCTGAGGATGCCGTGGGCAATCCGTCCGCCGAACCGGGAGGCACTGGCCACGGACTCGTTGACATGGGCGGGGTTCAGATCGCCGGTGATACCGGCGAAGAGGTACACGTCGGTCTCGCTGATGGTCTTGGAGTGGCTGGCGCTGTCGCCCAGCTTCAATTGCTGAATGGTCATGATGCGGCCTCCTTCTTGTATGCGCTGACGGGGATCAGAGGAACAGGCCCCAGATCAGGGCCAGCCCCAGAGAGGATACCAGCGGAATGATACAGGTCGTGATACAGATGTCGATGTAGGACTCCTTGTGGGTACAGTTGGACACGGCCAGCAGGGTGAGCACCGCGCCGTTGTGGGGCAGGGTGTCCAGGCCGCCGGAGGAGATGGAGGCGATGCGGTGCAGGGCCTCCAGAACGCCGGTGTTGCCCGCAGCCATTTCGGCGTACTTGGGGCCCAGGGCGGACAGGGCGATGGACATGCCGCCGGAGGCCGAGCCGGTGGCGCCGGCCAGCAGATTGACGGCCACCGCCTCGGAGAAGAGGATGGAGCCGGGCATGTTCAGGGCGATGCTGGTGAGGGAGGCAAAGCCGGGGACCACCTTGACCACGGAGCCGAAGCCCACGGCGCAGGCGGTGTTCATGATGGCGCCCATGGAGCCGTTGGCGCCCTCGTTGATGGCGGGCAGCAGGGTCCTGGCCTGGTTCAGGTTCAGCAGGCAGGCCACCAGAATGCCGCACACCAGGGCGATGACGATGGCGTAGTTGGAGGCCAGCTCAATGCCGGCAAAGCGATTGAGCAGCCAGGGGAACAGGTTGAGCATGAGCACAACCACCACCAGGGGGACGATGCCGGTGACCCAGTGCCAGGAGGGCAGAGCCTTGGAGTCGTGATCCACTTCCTTGTGCTTGGGGTCGGGGACAAAGTGCAGGCCCTTGCGGCGGGACTGGCGCACCCGCCACTCCAGATAGATATAGGCGGGCAGCAGCATAACGGCGCAGGCCACAAGGGACAGGAGCGGAGCCGCCATGGTGGTGGTGCCGTAGTAGTCGGTGGGGATCAGGTTCTGAATCTGGGGGGTGCCGGGCACGGCGGTCATGGTGATGCCGAAGGCGCCGGTGGCAATGGCGCCGGGCAGCAGGGTGCGGGGCAGGTCGGCGGCCCGGTAGATGGAATAGCCCATGGGATAGATGACGAACACCACGACGAACAGGGAGATGCCGCCATAGGTCATCAGCAGGCAGGGGATAACCACTGCTGCCACCGCGAAGCGGGGGCCGATCAGCTTGACCAGGGCATTGCCCAGGCTGCGGGCGGAGCCGGTCAGATCCATGACCTTGCCGTACACCGCCCCCAGGAAGAAGGCGGGGAACCATTGGAGCACGTAGTCGGCCATGCCCTTCATATAGTCGCCAATGTAGGCGTCCAGGATGGCATAGCCGCTGAGCACGGCCACCACCACGGCGCAGACAGGGGCGACCCAGATGATGGAATAGCCCTTGTAGGCCAGGAACATCAGCAGGACCAGGCCCAAAATAATGCCGAACAGGGATAGTGACATTTGGATTCCTCCTCTACAGATACAGAATAAACGTCCCCTCTCAGATCAAGGCAGGGTGAGCCCCATAGGTTCCGGGCGGAAGATGCGGGGATCCATCGCCCGGACCTTGCGGATGATGGGCTGGAAGTCCATCTGGTCCAGAATATCCCGCTGTAGGTCCACGCCGGGGGCGATCTCTTTCAGCTCCACCCCCTCCGGAGTGAGGGCGAAGACGGCCCGCTCCGTGACGTAGAGCACGTGCTGGCCGCGTCTGGCCGCATAGGCGCCGGAGAAGGTGATCTGCTCCACCTGGCGCAGCAGCTTGCGCACGGACCCCTCGCGGCGGATGGCCAGCCTGCCGTCCTCCACCGCCACGTCCAGCCCGCCGGCGGTGAAGGTGCCGCAGTACACCACTCGTTTGGCGTTCTGGGTGATGTTGATGAAGCCGCCGCAGCCGGCGATCTTGGGGCCAAATTTGGAGACATTGATGTTTCCTGCGGCGTCCATCTGGGCCAGGCCCAGGAAGGCCACGTCCAGCCCGCCGCCGTCATAGAAATCGAACTGGGCGGGCTGGTCCAGAATGCAGTCGGCGTTGATGGCTGCGCCGAAGTCCTTGCCGCCGGCGGGGATGCCGCCGATGGCCCCTACCTCGGTGGTCAGCACAAGCCCCTCCAGGCCCTCCTCCGCCGCCACGGCGGCCACCCCCTCCGGCATGCCGATGCCCAGGTTGGTGACTGCGTGGGGGAGCAGCTCCATGGCGGCCCGGCGGGCGATGATTTTCCGCTCTCCCATGGGCAGCGGGGGCAGGGAGTGCAGAGGCACGCGCACCTCGCCGGAGAAGGCCGGGTTATAACGGGTGCCGAAGGTCTGCATATGTTCCTCCGGCGGGGCCTCCACCAGCACGTCCACGTAGATGCCGGGCAGGCGCACCAGGCGGGTGTCCAGGGAGCCGTATTCCACAATGCGCTCCACCTGGACGATGACCGTTCCGCCGGAATTCCGGGCGGCCTGTGCCTGGGCCAGGGCCTCGGCGTATACGCCCTCCCGCTGGAAGGTGCAGTTGCCCCTGGTATCGGCATAGCTGGCCCGGAGAATAGCCACCTGAATGGGAATGGCAGGGTAGAACAGCTTTTCCTCCCCCTCCAGCTCAATGAGCTTTACCACGTCCCCGGCCGCCCGGGCGGCGTCGTTGAGCTTGCCCCCCTCCAGGCGGGGGTCTACAAAGGTGCCCAGGCCCACATGGGTAATTACGCCGGGCTTTCCCGCGGCAATGTCCCGGAAAAGCTGGGCGATCACCCCCTGGGGCAGGTTGTAGCCGGCCAGCTTGTTTTCCGCGCACAGCCGGCCCAGCTTGGGGGAGAGCCCCCAGTGGCCGCCGATCACCCTGCGGCAAAGGCCCTCCACCCCCAGGTGGTTCAGGCCGCGGCTGTCGCTGTCGCCCTGACCGGCGGCGTACAAGGCGGTCAGGCCGTGGGGCCCCTCGCCGTCTCGCGCCCGTTCCTCCAGCGCTCTGAGAATAGACTCCGGATGCATCAGGCCGCTGGCGAAGCCGCCGAAGGTGACGGTGTCTCCGTCGTGGATGTACTGGCGCACGGCATCGTGCGCCGACAGGATTTTGGGCATATCTGCACTCCCTTTCCGCTCACCATTCCTCCCCGGAAGGAGGCGGCACGGGTTCGGCTGGTCTGCGGCCCGCGCCGTTGCAGAAAGTATACGGCATAGGAAGTACATCTGTAAAATGAACAATTTGATAGGCTGCATTCTAAAATTAGAATAGATTGCACATTATTGTAGAACTTTTATTGCTATATTTGTGGCATATCCACAGTATCATGCCTTTTGCGTATGGACGAATGCGCGGGGGGAATGCTGTGCTTCATTTTTAACAATTTCACAGTAGAAACTTTGTGCGGCTTTTTCTGGAAATTTTTTTATTCTTCGATTATGATAGGGACAGCATCACCGAGGACGTGGAGGTAGCTATGGATATTCAGCACTTGAAATATTTTGTCGAAGTGGTCCGGCAGGAGAGCTTTACCCGCGCAGCCGCCCAGCTTTTTGTGACACAGCCCATGCTGACCCGTTCCATCAAGCAACTGGAGGAATCGCTGAATGTTCTGCTCATTGAACGCACCAGCAAGAGCTTTCGCCTGACCGATGCGGGACGGATCCTGTACGAGCGGGCCCAGGAGTTTCTCATGCAGTATGAGGCGATCTTCCAGACCATGGCGGACGTGCGCTCGGTCAAGACCGGAGAGGTACGGCTGAGTATTCCCGGGGTGCTGCTGGACATGTATTTTCCCGAGCTGTTTGCCAGCTTTCACCGGCAATACCCCGGCATCGACATCAGCCTGGTGGAGGAGGGCTCCAAGCTCACCGCCGCCTCGGTGGGATTGGGAAAGGCGGATCTGGGACTGGTCATGCTCCCGGTGGAGGAGCCGTCCCGCTTTGAAAGCCACCTTCTGGTCAGCGATGTGTGTCAGCTTGTGGTGAGCCGGGAGCATCCCTTTGCCCAGATGCCCGGCGTACATATCCGCGAGCTGAGAGGGGAGACCATTCTGACCTTCAGTGAAACGGCCACCCTGCACGACACCTTTATTCAGATGTGCGGCGAGCAGGGCTTTGCCCCCCGCATTGCCTATAAAAGCCTGATGCCTGGCTTCAGTTTCAAGATGGTGGCCATGCAGCAGTGCATCGCCTTGCTGCCCCTGCCGCTGATCCTCCACGGGATGTGCGACAAGCTTGTCACCGTGCCCCTGGAGCCGCGCATCGTGTGGGATATTGCCATCATCCGCAGGAGACAGGGCTATCACTCCTTTGCCGCCGCACAGTTGTTCGACCATATTCGCGCCCACTTTGCAGAGCGGAAGCCCTTAATGGAAAAGGCCGGCCCGTCATAAGACGGGCCGGCCTTTAGGCGGTTAATAAGCCTTCCTGCTAAGGTTTTCGAAGGGAAGGATAGTGTGAAAGGGAACCGTCAGGGTTCCCTTTCGCGTGGGATCAAACAACTTTTTGAAACTCGTTTAGAGTTTCAAAAAGTTCAGCAGCCTGTCGAAAAAAGGTTTCGACAGGCTGAGGCCGGCCCGTCATAAGACGGGCCGGCCTTTAGGCGGTTAATAAGCCTTCCTGCTAAGGTTTTCGAAGGGAAGGATAGTGTGAAAGGGAACCGTCAGGGTTCCCTTTCGCGTGGGATCAAACAACTTTTTGGAACTCGTTTAGAGTTTCAAAAAGTTCAGCAGCCTGTCGAAAAGAGGTTTCGACAGGCTGAGGCCGGCCCGTCGTGAGACGGGCCGGCCTTTTCCGGTGAGGACAGTTGAAATCAGAATTGATACACGCCGTCGGCGGTCTGGGTAAACTCCGCCTGGAAGAAGGCGGCGCAGGCCCGGGCCATGTACTCCGGATCCCGGCTGCCCGCCGTCTCCACGGCGGAGTGCATGGCAAGCTGGGCCATGCCGATGTCCACCATGGGGATGCTGACCTGGTGGCCCAGCAGGTTGCCCAGGGTGGAGCCGCCCGGCTCGTCGGCCCGGTTGGCAAACACCTGCACCGGCACCCCGGCCTTTTGGCAGAGGGCCTGGAACAGGCCGGCGGTGAGGCCGGTGGTGGTGTACTTCTGGTTGGCCGAGTACTTGATCACCACGCCGCCGTTGGGGTAGACCTTGTTGGCCGGATCGGCCTTCTCGGGGAAGTTGGGGTGGACGGCGTGGCCGTTGTCGGCGGAGAGGAGCAGGCTGCCCGCCAGGGCCTGGCGGCGGGCCTGGGCGGAGAGGCCCAGCGCCTCCCCGATGCGGGTGAGCACGTCGGGGAGGAAGGAGCTCATGGCCCCCTGGCGGGTGCCGCTGCCCACCTCCTCGTTGTCGAAGAGGCAGTAGAGCTGCCCGAAGCGCTCCGTGCCCTTCGCGCTGAGGAACCCCTCCAGGGTGGCGTAGGCGCAGCCCAGATCGTCAATGCGGGGGGCCTGGAAGAATTCACCCTCCGGCCCGATGCGCACCGGCGCCTGCCGGGGGCAGAGCACCAGGTCGGTGGCCAGGATGTCCCCCACGTCCACCCCCAGCTCCTCCGCCAGCAGGGCGGTGAGGGAGGGGCCGCCGCCCAGGGCGTAGAGGGGCTGCATGTCCTTCTGGGCGTTGTAGTCGTGGCCCCGGTTCACGTCCCGCTGCTGGTGGATGGCCAGGCTGGGGATGGTGAGCAGATCCCGGTCCAGATAGACCAGACGCCCCTCCACCCCTGCCGGGGTGCGCACCACCGCCCGGCCCGCCACGGTGAGGGGCCGGTCCAGCCAGCTGGCGCAGTTCATGCCGCCGTATCCCTCCACCGCCAGGCGGACGTAGCGCTTGTCCCCCTCCAGCGCGTCGTTTTTCACATAGAAGGTGGGCGAGTCGCTGTGGGCGGCGGTCATGCGCCAGCCCTCCGGGGTGCCGCCGGGCAGGCGGAAGGCGATCAGGCTGCTCTGGTTGCGGGTGGTGTAGCAGCACTGGCCGGAGGAGAGCGCCCAGGGGGCGCTCTCCTCCAGGCGGGTAAAGCCCGCCGCCTCCAACCGGGCGGCCGCAGCGGCGGCCGCGTGATAGGGGCTGGGGCTGTCCTGAATATATTCCATCAGCTTGTCGGTTGTCTGCATGGCAAAGCCTCCTTTTTCCACTATTATAGAGCAGGAGGTGGAAAAATAAAAGGTTGACATTGTCTACCTGCTGTGCTATGTTACAGGTAGACGATGTCTACCAGATGGAGGTGATGAAATGGACGGAGAACTGGTGCGTCTGACAGGAACCGAGTGGGCGGTGCTGGACTGCCTCTGGGAGGCGTCCCCCCAGACCATGACCCAGATGGCCCACACCCTGGCCGAGCGTGAGGGGTGGGCCAAGGGCACCACCACCACCGTGCTCAAGCGCATGACCGAAAAGGGGCTGCTCACCTGCCAGCAGGGGGAGCGGGCCAAGTGGTACGCCCCGGCGGTGGAGCGCCGGGCCGCGGTGGTGAGTGAGACCCGCAGCTTCCTCCGGCGCATCTGCCGGGAGAGTGTGAGCGTGCTCACAAACGCCGCGGCGGAGCCGGAGCGCCTGAGCCGGGAGGAGATCGACGCCCTCTACGACGTTTTGAAGGGACTGGAGGAGAAGGAGCATGGCTGAGTGGATTCTGACGTCGTCCCTGCTGATCGTGATTGTGCTGGCCGTGCGGGCCCTGTTCCGGGGGCGGATGGGCCTGCGGCTGCGGTACGCCCTGTGGCTGCTGGTGCTCCTGCGCCTTCTGGTGCCGGGCACGGTGTTCCAGACCGGATTGAGCGTGCTGAACTATGTGCCCCTGTCCCAGACGGCTGCGGCACAGGCCCAGCCGTCCCAGTCCGGCGGGAGTCCCTCCGCCCCGGAGGCGGAGCCCATGCCCGTCCGGCCGGAGGGGGAGGCGGAACCCCGGCCCTCCGGCCCGGCGGCCGCGCCGGACTCCGCGCCCGCCGGGGCGGCGGACTGGAGGGGCGTTCTGACCGCGGTGTGGCTGGGCGGCGCGGGGGTGCTGGCCGCCGCCCTGCTGGCGTGCAACCTGCGCTTTTATCTGCGCCTGCGGCGGATGCGGCGGACCCACCCCATTCCGGGGGTGGCCGTACCGGTCTACGTGGCCCGCGGGCTGCCCTCCCCCTGCCTGTACGGCTTCCCGCGGCCCGCGGTCTATCTGACCCCGGCGGCGGCCGGCGAACCGGAGCTGCTGGGCCACGTCCTGCGCCATGAGCTGACCCACCGCCGCCACGGCGACCACATCTGGGCGGTGCTGCGGGCGGCGGCCCTGGCCCTCCACTGGTACAACCCCCTGGTCTGGCTGGCCGCCGTTCTGTCCAGGCGGGACGGGGAGCTGGCCTGCGACGAGGGGGCCCTCCAGGGGGCGGACGACCGGGAGCGGGCGGCCTACGGCCGTACTCTGATCCGGCTGGTGACGGCCCGGCCGTCGGCGGGCGAGCTGCTGTGCTGCGCCACCACTATGACCGCCGGAACATCGAGCTTAAAGGAGCGGATTGCCATGATTGCAAGGAAGCCCAGAACCCTGGCCGCCGAGGGCGGCGATGACCCCGACTGCCCGGCCACCATCCTGACCACCGCCCAGATGGATAAGGTGTTGGAGGAGTATCTGGGCCTCACCCTGGCGGAGACCGGCCAGGTGGGGCTGGAACACTTTACCTATCTGCCCGACTTCGATGTGTATTTCTACTACCACGGCGACACCAATTACCGCGGCTCCGTCACCTTCACCGGCGGGGAGCGGCGTGGCGAGCTGGTGCGCCTCGCCTACGACGACACCTTTATGGGCGACGGATATAAGCAGGTCACCCTGCGGGAGCGCGGGGAGGGCTGGCAGTTCGTGTCCAACCTAGCTGTTCAGACGGAGGAGAAGGTTCCCCTGGAGAGTGGGCTGGCCGCCCTGCCGGCGGAACTGGCGGACAAGGTTGTGGTAACCGGGCCGGGGGATGTGACGGAGGACGGTTCCGGCGTGCTGGCCACCTATTATTACGCGCCGGACTACAACACCGAATGGGGTGGACTGCTCCTCCAGGTGGGGCGCTACAGCCAGGTGGGCTTTGAGCAGTCCTATTACAGCTGGGAGCTGACCGGCGGCTGGGCCTACCTCGGCCGGAGCGGGGACTGGTACTACGCCTGCCACAGCCCCACCGATGTGAATTTTGACCCCGACCACTACGGCGACTACCATGACACAGGGGCGGCCCTGATGGCGTGGCTGGAGGGGCTGGCCGGCGGCGCCGGGCTCACCCCTATGGAGGAGGACACCTTCTACCAGCGGGTGAACGGGGTGCTCTCCTATCCGCACGGGGAGCATCTGCGGGTGAGCTACCGGCCCTATTACGGACTGTCCGGCTATGGGGAGGAGGCGGAGAACACGGTCTACACCCTGGTGCTCTCCCAGCCCGCAGCCCAGGGGGAGGGGGGCATCTGGTGCGTGGACCGCTGGGTGGATCAGAACGGCACGCGCTATCTGGTGGTGCCGGAGGCCGATCAGCCCATGGACGACTATTACGCCGCCCTCCAGATCTCCTGCGATGCCGGAGACCGGCCCGATCTGCGGGAGCCGGCGGCGGTGGCTCTGGCCTTCGAGGAAGCCTGGAGCGGGCGGGATTTGTCCCTAGAGGCGTTTCAAGTGGAGGGCCCCTGCGGGCTCGATGAGCTGTGGAACCTCCCGCTGGCCGTGGCGGAAGTAGGGCCATAGAGAGGCGGAGGACGAACCGCCGCCCACGTAGAAGAGAGGGGCGCACCCGCAACCGCGGGCGCGCCCCTCTGCGTTCAGACCGTGGGAACGGTAAAGGTGGCACCGGTGTAGTACCAGTCCACGATGATGGAGACGCGGGCCCCCGCCGCAGAGGCAAAGGTGGTGATCTGGCACATCGACCAGAGGCTGGTGGCCGGGTCCTGCTGGCGCAGCCGCATCCAGTGGGTCTCCTGAGAGTTGTCGTAGAGAACGTCGTCAATGATCTGGCTGGTAGAGAAGGGGACGCTGTTCCAGGTTTGGGATTCGATCGTGCTCCCGTCGTAGATGGTCGTCCGCCTCAGATCCACCAGCACGGGGGCGGCGGTGTTGGCGGCCCGGAGGCTCAGGCGAATAGAGCTGGAGCTGCCGTTCTGTACGTTGAGAATCAGCTTGCCCAGGGGGATGTCCCTGGTGCTCCCCGTAGCCGAGAGATCCATGTTGTAGACCTCGGGCGCGGCCCGGAGGTTGGGGGAGATTACGTCGGCGCCGCTGCTGTGGAAGCGGACGCGGTAGGTGGCGGGAGTGCTCTCCTCCACCGTGATGGTGGGCGCGGGTCCGGTAGCGCCGATGTCACCCTTGACGCCGGTACTTCCCGTCGGTCCGGTTGGCCCCTGGGGCAGCACAAAGTCCAGCGCCACGCCGGTGTCGGAGGGGGTGGCGGTGACAGCGGCGCTGTGTCCAGCCCTGGTCTGCAAAAATACATCGTACTGCGCTCCTTTCAGGGCGAAAGACCCCGCTTTTCCGACTGCTGGTACTGCCTCGGTGTCATACCGGTATATCTGCGAAATACCTTTCTTATGAAGAACGAAACAGAGCCGAAACCACATCAATTAATGGGTTATCGGCTCTGCGTCTTTGCGTCTGGCTCTTTGATAACTGATATATTCAGTTGTTTTACATTGATTAAGGTCTCTTGCTTACACTTTGGACAGTATAGAGGATAGTTTTTCAAGATTGTATTATCTCTAATTCTGTCGCGAGTTTTGCACCCACAAACAGGGCATCTTATCCATTCTATTTGCACAATTAAATTACCTCATAAGAAAATATAAAACTCTGTCATTAAAGTCTTTTGCCTCTTCGTAAGTAGCATGACCTAATGTTTTATAGATAAATAATTCACAGTTTCTAATTTTGTCTGATAATTCTGTTGCGGCGTTTGCTCCTACAATTTTGTCACAACCACCACCAATAACTAAAGTTGGACAAATAATTTTCTCTAATTCCAAATAGGAATTGTGTTCAATACAAGAAGTTGCTTGAATAAGAAATCTATCACAATTTTTTGGTTTTCCTATTACTCCAAGAAAAGGGTAAAGAAAGCGATACTTTTTTAAATATGTTTCCGAATAAGAATGTTCCGCAGTATCTATCATTAGCTCCTTATAATTTCCTTGTTCTGCTATTGCAATCCAGTTACAAACGACTTCTTCCATTGTTCTATTTTTTCTCGAAACAGTAACAGCCAACACAAGTTTTTTAACCAGCTCAGGATAATCAATAGCAAGATATTGTGCGATCATTCCGCCCTGCGAAACTCCCACAATCATTGCATTTGAAATTCCGATAGCTTTCATTGCATTGGCTTGATCTTTAGCCATCTCTCTTGTAGAATACCCGTATTTCAGGTTGCTTTTTCTGCTAAATATGTAGACTTTAAAATCACGGGCAAATTTTTTATATGCAGATGCCAAAATGATAGCTTGCATTTGCCCGTGAACCGGCGATATTCCATCGCTCAGACCAGGCAAAATAATGAGCGGTTGCCTACCTTTACCAAACTCAATATAATTCATTGTTCCGTCTGCTATGTCTATCTGACAGCTCTGAGAATTATATAGCATATCGTTACTCCTCTATTTTTTTGTTTCAAGACCGGATTTCAAAATTTCAATATAGTCTTTGAGCTTTTTTGCAAACTCGCATTGAAGTGTATCAACACTATTTTCAGTGTTCATTCTGGAAATAAAATCTTCTTTGAACCCCAGCAAAAACCATTTTAAAACCTCAGCAGTTCTGTACCTATCCCATCTCAATGTCGATATATCAATGCTTTTCAATGTCTTATAGTAAATATTTTCTCCTTGTGTTTTATATCTTTTTTCAATTTTGAGCCGAAGTGTGTCATCACCTTTTGAAAAAGCAGTTGTGATTAACTTGCACTTGTCAGGGTGTTTTATATACCAAGCGAATTCCAACTCGGAATATTTAATAGTTCGTTCAAATAAATCCGATGGAAGATCTGCAAAATTCTTTTCCAAATCTATTGTAAGTTCCATTATGACTGTATCGAGGATATAGAAGTACAGTTCCTCTTTACTTTTAAAATATTTAAATAGACTTCCTTTGCTAATCCCCGCATTTCGGATAATTCTGTTTGTTGAACTGTTTATATAACCATGTTGTGAGAATTCTGCTATACATATTTCTACTATTTTATTGCGCTTTTCTTCGCATAGATCAGAGAACATTTTAGTTGGCATAACTTAACCTTTCTTAGTGACCATGTGGTCACTAAAAGTTTTAAAATGCGGTGACCATGTGGTCACCGCATTTAGTATAGCAGAAAGCAACGAAACTGTCAAGTAAACATGCATGAAATTAAATAGTCAGTAGTATGAAATGCACGGTCGTTCAAATAATATCACATGAAATGTAAAATTACATTAGGTGATGTTATGGAGATAAAGCAAGACAAAAGATGATTTAACAAAATAACTCTGCTCACAAAATCCCACCAGGTAGCCCACATCCCCTACCGTGAGGGCAGGGTTGAGGAGAAGCGGCTTGCTCTGTTCTACCCGGATCTGGTTCAGACAGTAAGTAAACGTGCAGGAGCGTTCGGCCTGAAATTTCCTGCTCAGGTAGGCGGGAGAGCAGCCCACGTGCCTTGCAACCTTTGTCAGTTTGAGTGGTCTGGCGAAATGGAGCCTCATGTAGGCGACCGCCTCTGCCACCAGGTCACTTTCCGTCTGCTTTTTCATTCGGATTCCCCCAGTTCACCCTGCAAAAATGGACAGCCATACCTGTTAGGAAAACCGCACTGACTGCGCCGAACACCGGGTAGATCAGACTGATGAGTTCACCGAAGCCCAGCAGAGACGCGCCCCAGGCCACCAGGGAGACAGCGAAAAACCGGAGGACCCTCTCCCGGCCGTGAAGCTCTGTTCCGGCGGAGAGCCGCTCCATACCAGCCAGAAAGCAGGAAAAGGCGGTGACCACCATGGCGATCAGCAGGAGCAAAAGATAGGGAATGCCGAGTCCTGGGGAGATGGCTGTGACCACCGTCAGCATGGGAAATTCCGTCTCGGCCGCCCCGGGATAGTGGTTCAGGACAAGCAGAATCGGCGCGGCCACCATGAAAAGCATGGTACAGCCCAAGCCAATTCCCCTTGGAGTGCACCTTGGCGGGACCTGCCGCCCCAGGGGGGCCAGGATTGCCACAGCGCTGAACATGTTATAGGCCGAAAATGCCATAGCGGAGGGAAGCCACCCAACACCGCCCTGGAACGCAGGCGGCGGACAGGCAGGCAGCAGGAGCAGGGCCCCCGCCCCTAACCCCACCGTACAGAGAACCAGCGCGGGGGCCGCAAAGGAAAAGATAGAGATCATCCCCCGCAGCCCCGACAGAGAGAGGGCTGCGATCAGCAGAGCAAAGAGCAATCCGCATAGCCAGGGGGGCAGTCCAAAGGCCTGATGAAGCGCCGCCCCCGTCCCCGCTGTCATGATGGTTACCACCCCGAACAGGAGCAGGACAGAGAAAAGAGCCAGGAGATGTCTGAGCGCCGGGCATTGCCAGGGGACCATCAGGAAGGACAACTCATGCCGGCCGGTCCGCCGGACCATGGTAAGCAGAAGCAGCCCCGCCCCACCCAGCAGCGCGATGCTCAGGCACAGCCCCAGCCAGCCCACCGGGCCAAACCGGCCGAAAAACTGCCACATCTCCCTGCCGGAGACATAGCCGGCCCCCAGAAAACACCCCGAAAAGGCAGCCCCAAGCTGGCGTGCGGAAATGGTCTGTTCCAAAGGTTCCTCCACAGGTCTCCCTCCGTGCTCAATATACGCTTTTTCCCAGAGCCGACTGGATCAGCTCAGAGGCAAGAATGCCGCTCTTATTGGCGGTATCCAGGAAGGGATTGACCTCCACCATGTCCATGGAGATCAGCTTCCTGCTCTCCGCAATGGCCTCTGCCGCCAGAAAGGCTTCACGGGGGGTCAGGCCGTTGTAAACAATCACTCCCGTGCCCGGCACAGCCTCCGGAGTGATGGCATCCACATCAAAGCTGAGGTGGATGCCATCGGTGCCCTCTCCGGCGATCTGGATGGCCCGCTCAATTACCGCGCCCATCCCGAGCTTGTCGATCATATTGATCGGAAACACAGTGACCCCCGCTTGCGCCATACGCTGCCGCTCCAAATCGTCAATGTCCCGTCCGCCGACCTGCACGCAGTGAGCCACGTTAACCGGCGCCGCTCCCTGGCCGAACTCCACCATACAGTCAGGTCCGTAACCACAGACAGCGGAAAAGGGCATCCCGTGCATATTGCCGGTGCATGTGCTCTCCTCGCTGTTCCAGTCGCCGTGGGCATCGATCCAGATGACGCCGATGTTGCCGCTGTGCCTCTTCGAGACCGCCGCGATGCTGCCGGCGGCGATACTGTGGTCGCCGCCCAGGATAACGGGGAAACGCCCCTCCTCCAGGGTTTCCGTAACGGAGAGGTACACCCGCCGGTTCACCTCTGACACCTGTTCATAGTGCAGCAGCTTTTCCCGGCTGGCCCCTGTCCGGGGAGCGAGGATATCTCCCCTGTCCCGTACGTGGTGGCCCTGCCGCTCCAGACCCTCCACAAGCCCTCCAAACCGGATGGCGGCTGGCCCCATGCTGGCCCCCCGCTGCGAGGCGCCCCAATCCGACTGAACGCCGATCAGGTCGAGTTTCCGTAACATATCCGCCACTCCCTCTCCGCAGAGATCTGCGGCTCAGATGACTTTTTCCACATAGGGGCTGGTAAATGCCTTGAGCATGCTGCCGTAACCAAGGGTAAACTGTATCCGGTCCCCCACTTGGTATACAGTGGTGCAGTGGGTCAGATCCAGCAGCAGGTGATCCGAGCTTCCGCCCAGGATTTCTATCTGCGGATCCCTGGGCTGCAGGCTGTCTGTGTCCACATCCTGCCGGCCCACCGCCACGATGGCCCGGCGCATGATCCCCTTATCCTCATAGGTGGGCCGGTGTCCGAAAGCATCCACGCCGATCTCGCCTACCGGGAGGGATGGCTTTTCCTTGATTTCAATGACTTCCGCCTCCAGCTCCAGTGCGTCCCCCACGGTTCCCGGGATTCTTGTGCCATAAGCAGTGTCATTGCCCAGCAGGAAGGACTCGCCCAGGCGCAGATTATTGATGCCCTCCGGCAGATTCCCCTGTTCAATCAGATAAATGGAGCTGGAATTCCCGCCGGAGACCATGGGGAGCCGGATGTGAAAGCGCTGCTCCAGCTTTCGCGCAAGCCCCACCAGCAGGGAGAGATTCTCATACTTCGGAATGATGGCCCCGTAGCAGGTGAGGTTGGTGCCAAGCCCATACAGGCGTATGTGCTTGAGCAAAAGGAGCTCTGCCACCGTGGAAAAGATCTCCTCTTCCTTTTGGTAAAAGATTCCCTCCCGGAGATCGCCCAGGTCGATCATCAGCACCACATTATGGCGCTTGCCCGCCCGCCCGGCGGCTTCGTCCAGCAGCCGGATGGTGGACAGCTCCGACTGGAAGCTGACATCCGCATACTCCACCACTTCGGATACCTCGCTGGGCATGGACAGGCGGAGCAGAACCGTCTGCTTACCGACCTGACGCGCCTGTACGGCATAGGATTTCAGGTTCTGGATGCGGGAGTCGGCCAGAAAATCAACCCCCGGATGCCCCGTGAGCATGCGGACGATGGGGGGATAGGCGCACACGCCCTTGGTCACGATCATAAGGGTGCAGCCGGGAACCTTTTGGATTATGCCGGCGCAGGCGTCCAGGTTCCGGCGCAGTTTGTCCATGTGAATACGCACTCTGGGGTACATGGCTTACGAACTCGCTCCTTCCTGTGTAATGCGGTTGGGGCAGTGGAGGCGGGTACAGCGGCTGCACTCATGGCTGCAATCCCCTGCTTTCGGCTTGTTCTCCCGGTAGGCGCTCATATCATAGCCCATGGCCTCGCACTCCTCAATGTGCCGCCGCAGCTCCTCTTCCCGCTGCTGCCGCTGGGTCTCAAGCCGGGAGAGCTCCTTGTTGCAGACGGGTACCGGCTCCTCCGCTTTCCGCTCCGGAAAGGTGATGCCCAGGCTCTGCTCCAGCAGCCGGGCGGCCGCCTGTGGGTACCGCTTGGACAGCACGCCCAGCGAGGCCATAATGTAGTCGTGATCCACCAGGATCTGGGCGTGCTCCCCGGGAAGCAGCAGCATGCCCGACTCATTACAGCGGGTGATCTCCCGCATGATCTCCTCACGGTGGGGCAGCCGGGTGAGGGCGCCTCCGGTGCCCACGATGTATTTGACCTGCGTCAAATCCTTGCCCTCGGCCACCGTGCTGCGTCCGGAGGGGCCGTAGATATACCGCAGCCTGCCAGCGTGCCGCTCCGCCGCCTTTACCACGGCCTCTCGGGTAAGCAGCTCCACCAGCTTCACTTCTTCCTCCGTTTTGGGGATGGCCCGATAGGTCTCCAGGGCATGCTCCATGGAAAAGCCCTGCTCCCGGCACTGCTCCCGGAGCTTCTCCTCGCCGATGGACTCCACCACCTTCCAGCGGTTGACATACACGCCCAGATCCCCTTCAACCGTGCGCTTGGCCTTTGGCTCGGGTGAAATCATGAGGCGGGCCACCTGGTCGGACTCCACCGTGACGGAATGCAGATCTGTTGTCGCTCCGCCCACGTCCAAAACAATGAGGTCGCCCAGGTATTCATACAACAGCTTGGTACATTCCATCACCGCGCCCGGCGTGGGGATGATGGGGCCTGTCACCATCTCCCGGACGTGCTCCATGCCTGGAGCATGGGTGATGTTTTGTTCAAACGCATCCTGAATGACCTTCCGGCAGGGCTCTACGTTCAGCGCGTCGATCTTGGGGTAGACATTCTCCACAATGTAGAGCTGCTCCCCCTCCTCCTCCGGAAAAATCAGGCGCATCTCCTCCTGATTCTCCACATTTCCGGCGTAGACGACGGGGATTTTAAGGTTCATGGAGCGGATCATCTCCGCATTGGCGATCGCCGTGTCCCGTTCGCCGTAGTCCACGCCGCCTGCGATCAGAATGAGGTTGGGGCGTATTTCCTTGATCTTGGCCAAATCAGTCCGGCGCAGCCGTCCCGCCGTAACGTAGTGGAGAATCCCTCCCGCGCCCAGGGCCGCCTCCCTGGCGGCCTTGGCCGTCATGTCGTATACCAGGCCGTGTACCGTCATCTTGAGGCCGCCGGCGGCAGAGGATGTGGCCAGCATCTCGCGGTACTCCAGGGACTCCGTTCCCAGCTTGCCGCACAGGTCGGAGACTGCGCTCTGCAGGCCGATACGTACATCTCCGTCCAGTACAGAAGTGGGGGCCTGGCCTTGGCCGAGATAGACCGGACGGCCGCCGTCCAGGCCGTGGAAAGCGTTTACCACTGTTGTGGTGGAGCCGATCTCCGCTACAAGGACATCTACTTTCATTACTGTCACCGCCTTTCTGCTGCATTAGAAGGCAGCAAACATACTACAGATTTGCTTTGCAAACAGGCAAACCAGGGCAGAAGGCCGCAGCGCCTCTGCCCCTCGGTTTGCCTGTTTGCCCGACTTGTTTCGTTCGGCGCGCTGTTGCGCGGGACAGGACGACATTCAGCCGAATCAGCCGAGCGGATTGATCCTGCCGGTGGCCACAAAGTAGATACAAATAACCAGAAGTGCCAGAAGGGCGACAAAAACGGCCTTATCAACCTTTGTTTCGAATACTTTTAGTCCCTTTTCCTTTTGTCCCTTGGCATAGACAAAGATACCGGGCACATAAAGCAGGACGGTTGCCAGCATGACGCTGATGCCGGCGGCAAAGACCATCCAGACCGCGTAAACAGCGTTGAAAATACCAATTCCTTTGATCAGCCCGTTCTCCTGCTTCAGCGCCACCTTGCAGAAATACATTGCGCTGAGGAAGTACGGCACCATGATCATGCCGGTGGCAAAGAAGTAAAATACCTGATAGGTCGATTCATTGAAATAGAGCAGAACCAGGAATACCTGCGCAATGATGCTGGTGAGGATAATGGCGAAGACAGGCGCGCCATTTTTATTGGTTCGGGTAAACGCCTTGCAGAACGCACCGCTCTTGGCCGCCTCATATGGGCACTCTGTGCACATGATGGTGTGGCCCAGCGTGGCCCCCAGCAGGGAGATAATAACGGCGATATTCACCAGGGCAGCGCCCCAGGGGCCCACCACGTGCTCCAGGATACCGGCCATGGGGGGATTGCCCAGAGCGGCCAGCTCCTCATTGGTCATCACGCCGGCGCTCAGGAAGGAAATGATAATGTAGAGAATCAGCACGGAAAGGAAACCGATCACCGTGGCGCGGCCCACGTCGCTGGAACGCTTGGCGCGGCCGGAGATTACCACGGCTCCTTCAATGCCGGTAAACGCCCACACTGTGGTGGTGGTGGTCGCCATGACCTGCTTGCCAAAGCTCATTCCGCCCTCGCTGCCCGAGAAGTTCTGCATAAAGGTCTCGAAGGAGAAGGCGCGGGCAAAAATAATGACGACGATCAGCACCAGAATGGGGATAATTTTTGCGATGGTGGAAACCAGGTTGACCGCAGTGGATTCCTTTGTGCCGCGGAGCACCAGGATAATGGCAATCCACCATACCACGGACATGCCAATGACCGACGGGATGTTGTTTCCTACACCGAACAGGGGCAGAAATTGTCCTACCGAGGCGAACAGAAGTGTCAAAAACGAGATGTTTGAGAGCAGCTCACTTAACCAATAACCCCATGCGGAGTTAAATCCCACATAAGAACCAAAGCCGGCGCGGGCATAGCTGTAAACGCCGCCCTTCAGCTCGGGCTTCAGTTTGTTTAAGTAATAAAAGGCCAGGCAGAGCCCCAGCATACCGATGCCGGTTATCAGCCAGCCCACCAGAACAGCGCCGGAACCGGCCCCGGCCGCAGCAAAGTCGCCCGGGAATGCAAATACCGCACTTGCGATTGTTGCGCCGATGACCAGGCCAAGCAATCCGATAAAGGAAACGCCGCCTGCTTTGTTCGTCGTTTCTTGACTCATGAAGGCTCCTCCTAAATCCAAAATCAGGTTGGGGAATGGGGTTGGGGTCCGTTCATTTCATTTGACTGCATTTTAGACGAACCTGAAACCTATCCTGCCCCGGCTCCCCTTCAGGCCTTCGCCGGGGCATGGATAGATATGGAGCAATCCAGCCGTTCGGGGATTGCTTTGAGCTTACAGCTCACCTCTCCGGCGCATGGCCTCCTCTGCCAGGAAGGTGGCCACGTCGATCCCATGGGAATCCCGGCCGAAGCCCTGGTCAATGCCGGTCTTGACGGCCTCATCCGGGATGACCTGGGTGCCGCCGGCGGCGATGATTACCCGGTCACGAATGCCCTTTTCCACCGCCAGCTCGTTGATGCGCTTCATATTCTTGTAGTGGACGTTATCGTGGGAGATGATGGTGGAGGCCAGAATGGCGTTGGCGTTCAGCTCCACCGCCGCGTCCACCAGCTTTTCCACCGGGACGGAGGTGCCCAGGTAGTGAACCTTGACCCCCCACTTTTCAATGCCGCCGTGCTTGATATTGATAATCTCCCGCAGGCCCACGGAGTGCTCATCCTCGCCTACCGTGCCGCAGACCACCACCATGGGGTGCTCCTCGAACTCTTTGTAAAGCACGGCGTCACTCAGATGGTGGGGCTCGGGGGGGACCTCCAGCTTGGTGGGATCCACGTCGAAGGTCAGCTTGCCTTTCATCTCGATGCGGGTACCCTCCGCCTCCTGAAGAACCTCCTTGCTGATCACCTCAGGGTGATCCAGACCCAGCCGCTTGCCGATCTCCAGGGCCGCCGCCTCGGCCACACGCTTCTCAGCGGGGATACACATGGTCAGCAGGATGGTGCCGTCGGCGCACCACTCCACCTCGGGCTTGATGGCCTCTCCGTCCAGATACTTCTTTACCTTGTCCAGACGGACGTTTACGTTGTCCTCCTCATCCAGCTCGTCGATGTAGACGATCTTGCTGCGGTCCTCAAACGTGCAGCCGCCAATCAGGGCGGAGGGGTTGGCCGGATCGCCGCCGTACTGCTCCACGTTGTTGTAGCCGTAGTGGGCGGTGACGGGGGCCATGTAGTCCTCAGCGCGCTCGAAGATGTAGCCGTAGCCCACGCCGCCCTCAATCTTGCGGGCGATGCCGTCGCCGTTGCGCTCGGGGTACTTGGCGGAGTCCACGAAGAAGCCCTCCTGAACGGCGTTGAAGTAGCCGCCGACCTCCACGATCTCCTCCATGAACAGACAGGCGCGCTCCTTGAGCTCACGGGCCATCTCGCGCAGGGGGCCATCCTTTTTGAGCTCCACCATCTCCATCAGGCCGTCCAGACCGATGAGGGTCTGCTTGGCGTTGTCGATGGCCTCGATATTGTAGATGTGCCAGGGGACGTTGCGGCCCTCGTCAGGGGTGATGGTGGACTGGATGTCCGCGCTGGTCAGCTTTGAAATGAGCATGTTCAGCACGTGGGTCACCGTCGCCTCGCGGGTGGAGGAGCAGATGTACTTCGTGTTCTGCTGGGCCCGCATCTTGTAGCGCCCGCAGATGTCCCGCAGCGCCACGGCGTAGGGCAGGTCGGTATAGACGCAGGGGGCCGGAGTGGCCGTGGGGGGCACGGTGGACAGGCTGATGTTCTCCGGCTTCATGCCCACCCGCTCGGAGAACAGGGAATTGATGGCATGCTGCACGATCAGCTCAGGCATGACCTTCCACGCCTCACGGGCGGTGGCGTTTGCGTTGTGGGCGCCATCAATCTGCAGCATCCCGGCCCAGGCCATAATGGACTTGGACTCGCAGGCGTCCACGAAGGAGCGCACGCAGTTGATGTCGCGGTAGAGGACGTTGTACTGGGGATCCTGGTGGGCGCCGTTGATGCCTTCCTCGGCAAACATGACAGCCACATCGGGGCCAGCCACGCCGGAGACGTAGGAGTGGTAGTTGATGGGGCGGCCCACCTCTTCCTCGATGAGATCCAGCGCCTTCCGCTGTGCGCGAACCTGCTTGCGGGTGATGGGGACGCCGCCGATTCCCTGGGGGGTGCCCTCCATCAGGCCGTCGATGTGGGACTGGCCCATGTGCCGGATGACCATGATGTGGTCGGCGCCGTGCCAGGCGGCCATGCGCATGCGGCGGATATCGTCCTCAAAGCGGCCGGAGGCAATCTCGGTCGTGATGACCGGAAGCGGCTGGGGGTCGATATCGCCGAAGTACTTGGCCGGGGGAAGGCCGACGCTCTGCTTCAGCGGCTCGGACACATCGTGGTAGGTAAAGGGGCCCATCTCCAGGTTGGGGGCGGGCTTGCGCCAAGTCCATCCCCGGCGCTTGGGCTCGTACTTGTCCAGATCCTTAAGGATGTTGCGCACATCCAGCTTCTCGTTGGGCTTCAGGGTCATCTCAGACATACTTACTTCCCCTCCTTGAACAGCGCGACAGCTTCATCCCAGCACTTCCCCTGGGCCAGCAGGTGGCCGGCCTCCGGGATGGAGAGATTCTTCTCCTTGGACAGCTTGTAGACGACATGGCCGGCGCCGTGGCTCATCAGGCTGTGATCCATACAGCCCTCCACAATCTTCTGGGTCTCCAGCGAGGAGATGCCCATCCGCAGCAGCACGGCACGCTCTACCGAAGGGGTGGTATTCCTGCGGCCCAGCTCCAGCAGCGGGGCAACCACCTGCTCGGTCAGCGCCCAGAAGCGGTCATACAGCTCCTGGTCGGTCAGATTGGCGATATGCTTTCTTCTCTCAGCAAAATCATCGGCACGCTTCATGGATGTCACGCTCCTCTCTCAAAGTGTGGGCACGATGGCGGCCACCTGCTCCCTGACCCAATCCACGCTCTTGTTGGTCTCCTGGGCCAGGAACTCATAGTCCGCCTCGGTGGGGGTGGCCGTATAGGTCTTTAGCGCCGTCTTGATGAGGGAATGGCGCATCTTGTCCAGATCCAGATCCCTGACCTGGAACTGATAGGGATCGGCGGGCAGGATCACGCTGACGCCGGGCACCTCCTCGCCGGGCTTGCCAAAGCGCACCTCGATGCCGTTCTCCCGGGCAAAGTCCAGCTGGGGCTGCACGTGCTTGCCCGCGCCGGTGTACTCGGTCTCGCTGACTACCAGGATCTGATCCTCCGGCAGCTCCTGGGCCAGGCAGAAGGCGGCGGCCAGAGAGGTATTTCCGGCGGGGCCGCGCTCCAGGCCCTCCAGGTTTGCCAGCAGCTCGGTGATGCACATAACTTCGCCCTGCGTCACGGTGACATAGCGATCCATATAGCGCAGGGGACGGGCGGCAGAACGGGGCACGTCGGAGCGGTCCGGCCAGTTGGCAAACGGGACGCCGAAGCCGGTGTGGCCGGTGGTACAGGACTTCCGGTTGAACTGGGTGTCAGAGGCCATGTGCAGGCCGGTCAGATCAATTGAGGCGGCTACGATCTGCGTATGGCCGGCCCCCGCCTTCCGCAGGCCCCGGGCGGTGCCGGTAACCATGCCGCCGCCGGCATTGGTGCACACAACCATGTCGGGATCCCTGCCAAACTGGGCGCGGCACTGAAGGGCAATCTCATGGCCCAGTGTTTCGATGCCGGCGATGCCGAAGGGGGAATAGAGGGAAGCATTGAAGAAGTCGGTGTCCTCCAGCAGGGAGAGGGACTCATAGAAGAGCTCGGGGCCCACGGTGATCTGCACCACCTCGGCTCCCATGGCCTCGCAGGCCCGGGCCTTCTCAATGATCTCGGGCTGGCCCACCTCCCGGGAGTCGTAGGCTTCCTGGACGATGATGCACTTGAGGCCCTGCATCGCGGCCTGGGAGGCCACGGCGGCGCCGTAGTTGCCGGAGGTCGCGGCGATGACGCCCTTATAGCCGTGAGCCTTGGCAAAGGCCACCGCACAGGCGGCCCGGCGGGCCTTAAAGGAGCCGGAGGGGTTGGTCATCTCATCCTTCACACAGATGGTGGCGCCATAGCCGGGCTTGGCGCACTTGCGGGCCAGGGCGGTCAGGTTCCGCAGCGTGAAGAGCGGGGTATTGCCCACTCCGGTCAGCCCCTGCACCCGTTCTACCTCCTCCATGGAGAACCCCGTAGAGGACATCATCTTCTCGTAGTCAAAGGCGATAGAGCCGCTCTCAAAGGCGGAGAAATCCATGCCCAGGGCCTTCTTCATAATTTCGCCCTTGCGGCTCATCACGGAGGCGTAATCCTTTGCCAGTGCCATCACTTATCACCTCCATACAGGAATGCTCTGTAATTGCGGTCGATCTGCACCAGCTCGGGCACGCACTTGCCATAGCTGTGGGTGTAATAGGGGTCGACCTCCACCAGCGTGCCGGTCTCCACCCGGTCTGCGGCCGTGGTGACCTGCACCTCGTCTCCCAGATTGGCGTCGGCCGCCAGGAATCCCTTTGTCCACATCACCAGCGGGGTATTTCTGGTGTCCTCAGGATCCTGAGGGGCACGCTGGCCCACTGGAAGCAGGATCTTCTTAATCCGTACCCATGTTCCTTTTTGAACCATTTCACAGCTTCCTTTCTCCGCGGGTCCGGAGGAGAAAGCTCCTCCGGGCCCGTAACCGTTTCAAGTCGATTGGACGGTTCCTTACTTCACCAGCTTGCAGTCCTCGTCGATCATGTCCCGCATGTCGCCCATGATGGCGTGGGGCACGGGGATGTCGACCATGGTTTTCAGGCCGGGACGGGCGTTGATCACGTGGGGGATGCAGTTCATGATCATGGCCATGGTGCCGATTCCGCCCTCGATCTCGGGAGTATTGACCATGTTGACCGGGGGAATGCCCTGAATTTCCACATAGTCGCCGGTATGGATGCCCACCTGCTCGGGTTCGATCTGCTGAGGGTGGTCCATTTCGATCTTCACCTGGCCGTCCACGGTGCCCCAGCCCTTCATGGCAACGCCCGCCACATGGCCGGCGGCGGCAAAGCCATAGGGGGACTTGCGGTCCACGTCGGTGACGATGGGCTCCATGTCCTGCTCGAATTTATCCAGCTTCCAGCCCAGAGCGTCGGTGATCATGCGGATGGACTCGGCAAAGCCCACGTGGCCGGTCATGGTGCCCGCGGCCTTCCGCTTCTCAAATTCGGCCACCTCCAGGCCGATACCCTGCTCCTCCATGACGGCGGGGCCGAAGGGAGACAGGCTGTTCACCCGGCGGGAGACGATGTGATCCACGCTCTCGCAGGCGCCGGTCCACAGGATGACCAGCAGATCCATGATAAGGCCGGGGTTGATGCCGGTGCCCAGCACGGTGACGCCGTTCCTCCTGGCGATCTCGTCCAGCTTGGCCGCCAGCTCAGGCTCCTGGGCCTGGGGATAAGCCATCTCCTCGGCGGAGGTGATGACGTTCATGCCCCGCTCCATAACAAACACCAGTTTGTCATAGACATCACGGGTAAAGGAGTTGGTGCACACCACCACGATATCGGCGGCGCCGGGCCGGATGACCTCCTCGGCGGTGCCCACGATCACGTCCTCGCGGTCGCCGCGCTCAATGCCGGGCACCACGTCATACAGGCTCTTGCCCAGCTTGGCGCCGATGTCGATGGCGCCCACAATATCCACGCCCTGCTTTTTGCAGAGCATCTTGCCGATGCCGCCGCCCATGGCGCCCAGTCCCCAGAGAATTACCTTCACATTTTTCATGCTGCATTCATCCTTTCCGTTACAGGTCGTGTGGTTCAGGTTCTGTGTCCTGTCTGCGGATAGAAAAAAGCAAAGGGTGTGCCAGTTTTTCCGGCGCACCCTTTGATCTGTATAATATTTCAATTAAATTCTTATATTTTCCATTTATATGGACAATTAGCCGGGGTTTAGAGGACATCCACAAAATTTTATTCTGAAACGGCCTGTGAGCTGCTCTGGCAAACATGCACCAAAACAGGTTGACAAGGCGCAAAAAAATGGGCATTGTGCCCACTTTTTTGCGCCCCCCAAGAAGCCGTTAATAAAGAATTCCATATTTTTTCAGCTTGTGCTGAAGGGTCTGCCGCTTCATATGCAGACAGGTTGCGCACTGGGATACGTTCCCCCGGCAGCGGTCGAACATGGTGCGTATCGTTTCCTCCTCAATGCGCTCGATATAGTCCTGCAGGGACTCGCCCGCCTGAAAGTCTGTGCCACGCCGGTCCACGGCCTTGCCGGGCGCGGGCAGGTCCAGGAGCTCTGTTGTAAAGCCGCTGTCCCCATCCATCATGAACATGGCCTGGATCAGGATGTTCTCCAATTCCCGGACGTTTCCCGGGTAGTCGTATTCCATGAGCTGGCGCAGCACATCCCGCGGCAGCTCCGACAGGCGCTTTCCCATCTTCGCATGGTGCTTTTCAATCAGCGCCTGGGCCAGATAGGGGATATCGCCCCTGCGTTCCCGCAGGGGCGGAATATTCAGGGTGACCACGCTGAGGCGGTAGTATAGGTCCTGACGGAGTTTTCCCTGGCGGATCAGGTCGACAGGGTCTTCATTTACAGTAGTGATTACCCGGACATCCACCGGAATATCCTCTGAGCCCCCAACCCGCCGGATGTAGGACTCCTGCAAGACCCGGAGCAGCTTGCTCTGGAGCTCATAGGGCATGGAGTTCAGCTCATCCAGCAGGAGCGTACCGTGGTTGGCCAGCTCAAACAGGCCCGCCCGGTCCACCGCTCCGGTGAACCCGCCCTTGGCGGTGCCGAACAGAAGCCCCTCCAGCAGGTTGCTGGGCAGGGCCGCGCAGTTCTGCGCAATAAAGGGCTTCCCGCTCCGCGTTCCACCGTAGTGGATGCTCTGGGCGAACAGCTCCTTTCCGGTGCCCGTCTCCCCGTAGATCAGCACCGGCATGTCGTTTTGCGCCGCCCGCTTGGCCCGCTCCATGCTCTTCTGGAACTTGGGATCACGCCCGATCAGATCGGAAAAGTGATAGCGTTTGAGCTTCTGTTTTTTGGATGTCTCCTGCGTCCCCACCTGACTTTGCAGATGGGCCAGCCGGTCGCACAGCTCCGACAGCTGAGTTACGTCATTGGCTACCTCGATCACGGCGAGCAGCTTCCCGTCGGCATCTTTGACCGGAATGGTAGTATTAATGGTGTGAATATATTTGCCGCTGGCGTTGATGTACCGCTGCGGCTGATTGACGGTGGATGCCCCGGCCTGGAGCGCACGGTAAATCGTACTGGACTCCAGATCCATGTGAGAAAACGCATCCTCAAAACGCCGGCCGACCACATCTGCCGGCTCCATCTGTTCCATCCTGGCCATAACGGAATTGTAAAAAATGGAGGTCCCCTGCCCGGCCACAATATGAACCCCTTCATTCAAAAGGCCTAAGAGCGCCGACAGGATCTCCTTATATTCATTTTCACGCACTATGATATCTCCCAGTACACGCTGTGCCTCTCTTTTGCGAGAGCCCGTAAAAGTAATTAAAGCTAATATAACATATAAAGTCACAGAATTTCAACGTAAGATTTTGACCACTTGAAAAACCCGGCTGGAGGCAGATGACGCTTAAGACCACACCGTGCGGGCAGCCATAACTCGGAGGCAAAAGAGGATAGTATGCGCAGCAGCCGGAAAATCCGCTCCGGATTTGATGCCGGCGGGCAATTTTATTTGGTCTAATCAAATAACTTTTTTAGCTGTTACAAATTCTTTTCAATCTGGATCGGGCAGGGAAAACACCGTATCCTCTATGGACAATGATGACAGTCAAAATAGAAAGAAACCTGTCTTTGACCGAAGTCAAAAACAGGTTTCTTCGCCGGGTGATGGCTACAAAAAAGATGCAGTGGTTGCAGGTCTGCACCAAAAACCAAATCGCAACCCAGCAAAGCGGTTGCGGTTTGGAAAGGAGCCGCGGACGATATGACGTCCGCGGCGACATGTCCTGTGTTGATAAAAAATGCATTTTGATAAGGGCTTGGGATTAAGGTTGATTCTATAAAGAAAACCGTTTGAATTCCTCAAGTGTCGCTTCAAGTATCTGTCTGTTTTCGTGCTCAGGCTTTAAATACTGTTGCATTTCTTTAAATATTTGATCGAGATTTTGCAGGTCTGAGTCTGTATATATTAAAGTAAAAATATTAAACTTTCGGTAATATTCTTTGTGCTTCTGCATCTCTTTTTCAAAATTGGCTCTGGCCTCTAAATTGATTTCTTTTTGATTTTTTTCCTTTGTCCTGGATAAGTACCCATGTGTTGACCAGGGAGAAAATTCAAATCCCTGTTTCTGCAATGTATAGGGATTAATAATCGTGAAATCCAACCGATACCTGTGCTGTGTCTGAAGACCGCCATATCGCAATTCTGGGATCAAGAGCGGAATTTCGTATGGCTGCTTGCTGCTTAACACCAACTCGCAATACTTTTTGGCAATCTCCATTTCATAGGGTGATCTCGTTTGTCGAACCATAATATTTTGAAAAAATACCAGGTATTGTTCTATCGTAAAAAACTCTATTCTTTGCGGTGAATGGGGAACGACAAGTCCTGTCTCCAGGACATGTCCGATGGTCCAGTAGTTTGGTTTAAAATGTCGAATTTCACTGACATCGTTTTCCCATTCTCCATTTTTAAAACGAGGGGTGATGAGAAGTCCGTAGCTTGCATTTGTTTGCCCAATCCAAAGTGCTGCTTCTTCCTTTTTAGGGCGTTTTTTTGCCAAGGCATCGCAGTTGCGCCAATATGTGCGCTTTAAAAAAAGAGTCACATATTCTAAGAGTTCCGGATCACTTGTCAGTTGCTGCTGAAACTTATACGCCGCCCTGGATGCCTCTTTTCCCGCATCGACGGTCTTTATGTGGTTTATAAGCCCCTTGAACCAACGGGCGGCAAATTCCTCAGGTGAGCTTATCACGTCATCTGTAACATTAAGATACGTCGTGTGCTTCCCTCCGATTTTTGCGTGGAGGGATAATTGCTGAGATTTGAAGTCATCTGGATTGTCTTTGCTGAAGGCATGGCGCCGCAAGATACTAGGAAGCAGTGCGTCCAGTTGACATGTTAGCTGCGCAATCTGTTCTTTTTTCTGTCGCGCAAACCACTGCTTTCCTGTCATAACAGCCACCCTTTACACATTTTTCTCCCAGAGTATTGCTGTAATTATATCAAGTATTCCTATTTTATGCAACTCAATATTAATCTCATGTGGTTATGACACAGGGGGGGCAAATCCCAAAAATCTTCCATTTTGTATCTCGATTTCAGCTCGTTTGCACTTTCATGCCTCATCTCCGAAGTGAATACAGAAATAGCTGAAAGTCCTGTCATGATAAGGCTTTCAGCTATACCCCCCTATCCGCCAGTCTCATGTAAACTGTTCGAATTGGGGGGGGCATTCAAAAACCTTGGCGCAGGCGGAATTCACTTCCGCCGGGTATGTGAAGTCCTCACGGTATTCATAAAAATAACCACACCGAAAGGTCTGGTTATTTTTATGCAAATAACGGTTAAAACCGATATTTCTGCAAAATCGAAAAACGCCGCAGAGCGGCGATCCCAAATCACAACCCAGCGCAGCGGTTGTGATTTGGGAAGGAGGAGCAGCAAAATAAATGCGCTCTGACTTTTTAAAAAAGTCGGAGCAAACGATTTGACGTTTGCTCCGACGTGGTCTGAGTGTCATGAAAGGATCTGTGGAAAATACAGTAATATCAATGGTTTGTAAGCGGGAAGCAAGGAGTTTTATCCAATCAAATCATATAATCGGAAATATCCTCCGCCTTTTTCCCTTTTTCTAATGCATCAAACTGCGCCTTGATTTGCTCATTCCGTTTAACATTCATGCCATTAGGAAGATATTTAAGGTCCTCTTCCTTGATGTCGATCTCTGCAATATCGTTTTTCTCACCGTATTGCGGGAAATTGACCAGCCAATAACCGTCTACTTCTTGTTCATAACAGATCCAACCCTGCATTCCTTTGTGTACGCCTTCCCGGGCATAGCTTTCTTTTTCCACAATCACTTCAACACAATCCATCATCTGCATTTTATTCACCTCCGTACGGTGTTGTCAGTCGTATCTCGCCGGTAGGCTCAACCATCCAACCTGATATAAACGATACTGTTCCATCGCCATTTCTTCTCGGGATTTCAATTCTGATACTTATTCTTTGACCTGCGAAATTTAACCTTCCCAATTCATAATTTCCAGATACATACTTTTCCCTTGCCTGTCGTTCTATTTTTTTTGCAGCCAAAATGCATCCACAACTGTATAGCCCCATTCATGAAACAGTTTATCTTTCCCGTGTGGATGTTCACCTCTGGTATTAAACAAATATGGGTCAAATTTGCTGTATGCGCTATGTGCTGCAGCGTTGCTGACAACAATGGTATAAGGAATCGGGTCTAATGTGCAGTGACAGTATGGATGGTGCGGACAAAGCGGAGCTTTTTCCTTCTGAAACCAACAGTCATCCAGCCTCAAGCATTCCTCACAGTGAGTTTTGCCCTCTGAATGGTGCGTCCATTTGACCCAGCTTGGTAGTCCTGCACTCTTTTGTATTGTGCCGAAATATCGCTTATAGTACAACAGTTATTCCCCCTTAAAAGTACAAGAAAATTATTTTTCATAATATAGGGGGAAACAGGCAAAAAGCTGCATGTTTCTGTACAACTTTTTTAGAATAATTTTAGAAATAAAAAAATCGGAGTATCCCGGAGGATACTCCGATGGTGCGGGCGGCGGGAGTCGAACCCGCACACCATGAAGGTAACGGAACCTAAATCCGTCGAGTCTGCCAGTTCCACCACGCCCGCATGATAACTCAGTATACTATTCCCGTGCAAAATTGTCAATTGCACTCTGCGGAGCGGGCAGTTATAATAGAGAAGAACGTAAACCGCAAGGGGGAAACCGACCATGAAACGTGCTCCGCGGATTGCCGCGATTCAGGATATCTCCGGCTTTGGCCGCTGCTCCACCACGGTGGTGCTGCCGGTATTGGCCGCCATGGGCGGGGAATGCTGCCCGCTGCTTACCGCCTGCCTCTCCGCCCACACCGCGTTTCCGGCCAGCGAGAAGGCCACCTTTCTGGATCTGACCGGCCAGATGGCGGGGACGGCGGCCCACTGGGCGGAACTGGGGGTGACCTTTGACGCCATCTACAGCGGCTTTCTGGGCTCTGCCGGGCAGATCGGGCTGATAGAGGACTTCTACCGCCAGTTCCGCCGGGAGGGGACGCTGGTGTTGGTGGACCCGGTGATGGGGGACCACGGGAAGCCCTACCGCACCTACACGCCGGAGCTGTGCGGGCGTATGCGGGATCTGGCGGCCCAGGCGGACGTGATCACCCCCAACCTGACCGAGGCGGCGCTGCTGCTGGAGGAGGACTACGCCGATCTGCCCCGGGACGAAGAGGGGCTGCGGGTGTGGCTGGAGCGGCTGAGCCTGGATGGGCGGCGCTCGGTGGTACTCACCGGGGTGAGCCTCCGGCCGGGCGCCATCGGCGCGGGCTGCTTCGACCGGGCCACAGGGCGCATCCGTTTTGCTATGGCCAGGCAGGAGCCGGCCCAGTTCCCCGGAACCGGCGATCTTTTCGCCAGCGTGGTGCTGGGGGCGATGCTCCGGGGGGAGCCGCTGGAGACAGCGGCCCAGCGGGCGGCGGAGTTTGTCCAGCGGTGCGCAGCCCACACCCTGGCGCTGGGCACCCCGGTTCTGGAGGGGGTCCAGTTCGAGCCGCTGCTGGGAGAGCTGATGCAGAGATAAGGGAATCCCCATGCCGCCGTACTTCGGCGGCAGGGGGATTTGTCTATTGGGCGGACTGGTCCAGGCGGGTGAGCAGGCGCTCCAGACGGACGGCCTGCTCCAGGGTGCAGTACTCCACCGGGCGGCCTTCCACCAGATCCAAAAACGCCGCGGCCTGCCGCGCAAAGCGGAGCCCGGGCGGCTCGGCGAGGTGCTCCGAACACGCCTCCCCCTTCGGGGCGTAGGGACCGTCCGGGGCTTTGGGCCAGTAAGTGAGGACGCCTTCCTCCACACTGGCGCGGAGAAGCCCGCCCTCGCCGGAGATGCACAGGTGGATGCCGTCCAGCCCTACCCGGCTGACGGAGACGCTGCACAGCGCCCCGCCGGCCCCCCGGCCGCAGAACACAAAGGCGTCGTCGTTCTCCACACAGGTGTTTCCCTGACCGTCCGGACGGCGGGTGGGGAGGAAGGTGCCGCCGTAGCCGGCGGCCTCGGCCAGCTCCACGCCCGCTGCATATTGGAGCAGGTCCAGCAGGTGGCTGCCGAAGTCGCCCAGAGCACCGCTGCCGGAGGCGGAGCGGCGCATCCGCCACTCCAGAGGGACCGCGGGATCGGCCAGGCGGGTGCCGCCCTGGCTGGCCTGGGCCAGATAGACCCGCCCCATCCGCTGGCGGAGGAGAGAGCGCAGCCGCTCCACCACGGCGGTATAGCGGTAGACATAGGCCACCATCACCCTGGCGTCCCGCCGGGCCAGCAGCCGCTCCGCCTGCCCCGGCGGGGCGGTCTGGAGCCCCAGGGGTTTTTCCAGAAGCACGGCCTTGCCCCGCTCCACCGCGCGCTCGGTATAGGGCAGGTGGAACTGATTGGGGGTACAGATTACCACCGCATCCACCACATCCAGCAGCTCCTCCAGGCGGGTGGTCATCCGTACCCCGTGCAGGCCGTGTCGGGCACACAGCCGCCGGCAGCCCTCCAGGGTGCGGCTGCACACGGCGGCGACGGTACAGCGCCCCTCCTGGGCCAGAAAGCCCTCCACGTGCCGGTCGGCGATGGCCACCGTGGTGCCCGCGCCGACGATTCCAATCCGAATTCCCATACGTCCGCTCCTTTTTTCAGCTTCACTCCATCATAGCACGGAGCGGGACGTTTGCAAAGCGGTTTCAGCGCAGGCGGAACAGGCGGCGCAGGTGGATGCCCTGGGCCTGGAGGGCGGCCAGGTAGAGCACGCCGCCGAACAGCAGGCAGGCTAAGGCAGCGGGGAGAGCCTCCAGGCCGGCGCGGCGGAGCACCTGGAACAGAAGGTTGATCACCAGCCCCATGAGCAGGGCGGAGAGGGCGGGGGCGGTGCACCACTGAAAAATCTGGGCCCGCAGGCCGGTGGCCCGGCGGACGGCCCACCAGTTGAGGAGTACCCCCAGGGCGGCGGAGGCGAGAAAGCCCGCCACATAGCCCCCGAGCCCCACGCCGGGCAGGCCCATGAGGAAGAAGGTACAGCCGAGCTGCACCACGCCGCAGAGGATGGAGTTGCGGGCGGCGGCCCCCGGACGGCCCACGCCGTTGAGGGCGGAGGCGAGGACGGACTGGTAGCAGGACAGGAGCACCCCGACGGACAGGGGGAGAATAGAGCGGCCCACGGTGGGTTCCCGGAACAGGGCGGCGCCCAGGGTGGGGCCCAGCACCACCAGAAAGGCCATGGCGGGGAGGATCAGCACCGAGGTGGCCAGCATGGAGCGGTCCACCCGGTGCTGCACCAGACCCCGCTGCCCCAGGGCGGCGCCTTCAGCCAGCTTGGGCACCAGCACCAGGCCCAGCGCCCCGATGAAGGCGGTGGGCAGGCAGAGCATGGGCAGGGTCATGCCGCACAGCACGCCGAAGGCGCTCATGGCCTCCGAGACCTCCGCCCCCGCGTGGACCAGCCGCTGGGGGATGAGCACAGAGGTGGCCGAGCCCATCAGGTTGCCCAGCAGGCTGGTCAGCCCGATGGGGACAGCGATGGAGGCGATGCGGCGGTTGAGCTGCCGGTGCTCCAGCGGCGCGCCGGTCAGGCCGCCCGCCCGGTTCAGATGCCGCCGGGCCAGCAGGAGCAGGGTAACGGCGGAGAACAGCTCGCACAGGATCATGCCGGTGACAATCAGCCCCACCGTCCGCTCCGGGTTCTGGGGGAGAAAGACCACCAGCAGCCCCAGCACCGCTCCGGTGCGGATGAACTGTTCACACAGCTCCACCGCCGCCGGCGGACGGATGTTGCCCGTGCCATAGAAGAAGTGCTTGTGCAGGTTTTCCACCCCGGTGAGCAGGATGCAGGGCAGCAGGAGCAGCAGGCCCAACTGGGTGCGGGCGTCCCCCAGCAGATAGACCGAGATGGGGTCGTAGAGCAGGACCACCACCGCAGCCACCGCCGCAAAGAGGAGGAGAAACACCGCCAGGCAGCGGCGGAGCACCTGGGCGATGGCGGCCCGGTTGCCCCTGGCGTGATACTGGGAGGAGAGGTTGGACACTGCCACCGTCAGACCCACGGCGGTGAGGGCCATGATGACGGAGAACACCGGCATGATGAGCTGGTACAGCCCCATGACCTCCGCGCCGATCAGCCGGGAGAGCAGGATGCGGTACACGAACCCGAGAAATTGGGAGACGATACTGGTGCCCGTGAGGATCAGGGTACCGTAGAGCATAGAGGTACGGTCGAGTTTCAAGGCGCACCCTCCTTTCCCTAAACCCTATTCACCACGGGTTGTCCCCCATACGC
>PVMO01019907.1_pt1 | contig 30279 bp, 25 predicted proteins | sample 1853421 | NCBI WGS metagenome assembly PVMO01 (sample SAMN08533511, study PRJNA380276) | Human gut metagenome, whole genome shotgun sequencing project.
CATAAGCCACTAGTGTTGCCGGTATCGCGGGTGACCAACAAGCGGCACTTTACGGCCATCTATGCACTCGCGCAGGCCAAGCAAAAAATACCTATGGTACAGGCTGCTTTATGTTGCTTCACACCGGTGATAAAGCCATTACCTCTAAAAATGGCCTATTAACCACCATCGCGTGTAACGCCAAAGGTGAACCTGAATACGCGCTTGAAGGTTCGGTATTTATCGCAGGTGCTTCAATCCAATGGTTGCGTGATGAACTCAAAATCGTTCATGACAGCTATGACTCCGAATACTTCGCACAAAAAGTCCCTGACAGTAACGGTGTGTATGTTGTTCCAGCCTTCACCGGTTTAGGTGCACCTTATTGGGATCCGTATGCACGAGGTGCAATTTTCGGTCTTTCTCGTGGTTCTAACCGTAACCATATTGTACGCGCAACCCTTGAATCTATCGCTTACCAAACCCGTGATGTGTTAGAAGCAATGCAATCTGACTCAGGTCAACGCTTACAATATTTACGTGTTGATGGTGGCGCAACCAACAATAACTTCTTAATGCAATTCCAAGCAGATATTTTAGATGTGAACGTAGAACGTCCAGTGGTGAAAGAAGTGACGGCACTTGGTGCAGCTTACCTTGCAGGTCTTGCCGTTGGTTTCTGGAAAGATTTAGATGAGCTTCACGACAAAGCACGTGTAGAACGTACTTTTACTCCAGATAATGACGAAGAAAAACGTGAACGTCGTTATAAAGGTTGGAAAAAAGCGGTGAAACGCTCATTAGAGTGGGCAAAAGAAGACGCGGAATAATTCTTCCTTCTAATAATAAGTGCGGTCAAAATTTCTTGTGTTTTTGACCGCACTTTTGTATTGATCCTTTATCAACGTCTCATCTAATGTTACACGTATAAAAAAACCTAAAATTTATCACAATTAATGAGCTTATTATGAGATCATAACTTTATTAGCCAATTATCTATAGATTTCTCAAATTCCTCCATTCGATTATCTCTGTTAAAGAATGGAAATCCAATCATTTTGTAATCATCGACAAACAAACCTTTAACTGAATGCTCTTCTTCAATTTGCATTGAAAACGATTCTTTCCAAACATCAGTCTCCAAGAGGTGATTGCCTTTAGGCTCAATATATCCCTGATAAGTGATGCTACCTTCACATCTTTTCTTTCTTACAAATAATAGAAAGTCAGGCTCGAATCGCTCTCCAGCCTCAAAAGAATATATAGCCAAGTCGGGAATTCTTTCATTCCTAACAACATAGTATTCTAAATTCTTTTCCTTCAATTTGGGCTCTATATGTGTTTTGAAATACTTCACAAAGAGCTTTTCCTCACTCGTTCCATAGTTGTCATTAAATACATACCAGCTCTCATTTGTTAAATCTAATCTATACTCTTCATTTAAACAGTAATTTTGAGAATCTCCTTTTCCACCATTCCCTTCAATCGATCCTAAACTGATTTTTTTGTCTTTCAAAACCATATTAAGCTGCTTAGGTTCAAATTCTTTAGAGCCTACATATTCAGGCTTGATAGCCATGACATGTGATGCAACTTTTACTAAAGCGTTTTTTACCGCTGAAAATAAAATTTTTCCATTAATCTCATCTTGAGAATATGTTATCTCCACATTAGAGTTTCCGAGAAACTCATCTGAAGTTAAAAACTCCCTCATCGACTTTAAAGATGGATATTTCTGTTTAATTATATCAAAACGAAGCTCTTCAAAGCATTCTATAGCTCCAAGCAGAACGTTATAATCTATATCTTTGAATTTAATGCTCTTCAGGTTTGTCTTAATACTGCTTGTACTTGGAGCATCGTCACCTATAAGATTTAATATATTTCCCTTACCAGAAAGTGCTGTATAGTAATACGTCTTTGTCCTCATACTCGGCTCAAGAGAATGCACATCATCCCGTCCCTTCAGCAATCTCTTATTAGAAAATACATAGCTCTTCTTATAAAAATCACTAGCCTTAAATTCATCTTTAAGTCTGTACTCCAAGAGTATCTGCTCTCGTGCCTGTAATCCTGTTTCTATAAGAGCATTCTTTAATTCTGAGATATATCTTGAGTCATTTTTACTGTGGAAGTACATTGTTTCCAAAATGCGATTTGGATTTGATACATCACCATCGAATTTTCTTTTAAATTTGAGTTCCTCATCATCCACAACGAATGGACAATACCTTGCACCTCTTCCAATAAGCTGTGCTTCTTTTACAGTGTAGTTTCCGATCTTTCCACCAGACTTGCTTTGTCTTGTATCATATAGGCGAACTATATCAAAGAGATTGAGAACATCCCATCCCTCATTTAGCATATCCACAGCAAAGATAATCCTAATCGGATTATCTAGATCTTCCAAGGAATTTACTAGCAACTGATTCTCTTTATTATTATCTGAAGAGCCATTCATTATTATTGAAGTGTTTTCTGAAAAAGATATCTTGATTGACTGTTCCAAGAGCTCCAGAGTATTATCTTTTTCCTTGAAATAATTAATTGCTTCAGTCAGTTTTTCGATCCCAACCACTGTCAAATTCTGAAGCTCGTAGCTCGTTAGCTCCTTTACTTTTTTGAAAAACTCATCATAAAAGCATAGTGAATCATCTATCTTTTGCGATTTAAGCATAATCACTGGCTTAATATTAAGTTTCAAGTCTGCAAATAGAAACCTCCTATACTCACTCATTACAAGAGCCATAAGCGTTCTAGTCCATAAATCGGTATCCGTTGCAAAATTCTGGAAATCTTTCGTATATCCACTTTCTCGGAAGGAAATAAGGGGATAGTTAAAGATGATTTTATCCTTATACTTTTGTAAAACATTTGGGTCTTTTAAATCACAAGTAGCCGTAAATTCAAGCATAATGCTATCTTTATTTCGTGACAAAGCATTCGTAACAGAATATTCCCAGCTTTTAGCCGCAGCTTCTTCATCTTTGGAGGGTTTCTTAGTTAGTGAATTGATATGATGACTTTCGTCAGAAATAAATACCACTTTATTATTCTCAAAATCATCATAAGTCAGCGAATTTTCTTTTGCTTCAAATAAATCCATATGAAGCTTTTGCGTAGTAGTAAACAATATTTCGATATCATCATCTAAAACATTACCACTAAAATTCCCAACCCTTTTAACTTTGATCTTTTTTCCTAAGTACTCAATAACATCATTAAAGAGATACTTATTTGAAAGAGGATTGATAAAATTATCAATCGTTTTTTCAAGGACATTGGTCTGATTTACGAAGAATAAAAACTTTCTATACCCCTTTGTATATAAGTACAATATTAGGCCTGCCATAATGACAGTTTTCCCACTACCGGTTGCCATATGAAAAAGAGTATGGACTTGCTTATTTTTTTTTAATCTATCATTGACAAAATATAAAGCAAAGTTTTTAAAGGCTTCAACTTGATACTCTCTTAGAAAAATTTTCTTTGATAGTCCGCTTTTAATAATATCAGGGAAATCGACGTTCGAACCAGCCTCTTTTATGACATCTAATTTTTCGTATAAATACGGTTCCGACATATTAGACCTCCGCATAAAAAGATTCTGTAAACGCCTTGTCTTGCTCGTTTACAGCATAGTTCTCATCATCCATATCCGAATAATTTACATAAAGCTTGTTCTTATCAACTAAGCTGATAAGAATCTTTTTCTTATCTTCCAATTCTAATGAAGTAAATTCCTTATTAGCTTTCTCCAATTCTGCCCTTGTGATATATGGGACAATACGATCATCAGCATAAATTTCACTCTTTATTTCAAAGATTGTTTCTTCTGAAGCCGATTGAATTTTTTCAATAAGAGTACTTGCATTTTCAAGAAGCTCACAGTAAACAAAAGATCCACCGCCTTGCCAATCAACAGCCTTAGAAATTCCTCCTTGTTCTCCGTCTATCACTTTTTTCATTCTTTCAACAGTAATATTCTCGATATAATCCATTTGCTCAACACCTATATATCTACGCCCCATTTTATGGGCTACAGCACAGGTAGTTCCAGAACCAACATGATAATCTAATATAATATCATTATTATTTGTAAATGCGCCAACAATCCTAGCTATTAATTTTTCCGGTTTTTGAGATAAAAACCCTACTCTCTCAGGATCTTTTTGATGAAGGATAGACAAATCCCATACATCATCAGGTATTACAATATCATCTTCATAATATTTATATTCTTTTCCTGCTGATTTTATTGAAAAATATATTTTCCCATCTGAATCAATGTTTTTTTTCATATTATTTTTCTTTTTGGTTCCGCGTTTTTCTCCCACCATCATATTATTAGGAAAAAATACGTTATCTTCTGATTTAGAATAACTAAAAATAGTATCATGTTTTTTGGCAAAAGAATTTTTGTAATCACCACCTGATGAATAATGCCAAATAATTTCATTATTAAAAAATTTTTCCCCGAAAATATCATCCATTAAAACTTTCAGATAATGTGCTTGGTGCCAATCAACTTGAACTAGTATATTGCCCTTTTCATCTAATAGTCTTTTTGCCAATTCTAATCTGTTCTTCATGAATATTAACCAAGAACTTCTCGGGAATTTATCATTATAGTTAAAACCGTCTTTATCTGTATTAAATGGCGGATCAATGTAGATACACTTAACTTTCCCCTCATATCGTTTTAGTAAGCTCGAAAGTGCAATTAAGTTATTGCCTTTTATAATAAGGTTATCTTTCTCATCAAAAGTAATGTTTTCTTCAATACCATCTTTAGTATATCTCTTTACGTTTGTAAAAACTTTCGGAGCCAGCATTTTGCTAATCTCATCACTAGCAATGGTTTCATGATAGAAAATTTCTTCACGCTTCTGATCTTCTTTATCTTGACCACCTTCAAGGACACAATCCTTATATGGGAAATCTAAAACTACATCATTCGATTTTGAAATAAAATCTCCATTATGTGTTAGCCCAACTCTACTCGTATATCTCGTATATGAGTCTGGCAAGAATTCTTTAGACTCAATAAACCAAGCAAATTTTTGCTTGTCAAAAACAAGTGTTCCATTAATATCTTGAAAGAATCTTTTTTTAATTGTTTCTTGTGATAAAAGCAAAGATAGGAGTTCTTTATCCATCCCCATGATATCGCTATAAACAACTGCCTTAAGTAATTTCCCTTCTTCAGAAAGGTATTTTGAATTCGTTTTTAATATTTCTTCAACTATTTCGAAAATGTTCTTGTTCATCTATTTATTCTCCAAATCATTTTTTTCAAGACAAATCACATCCCCAATGTCAGTATCAAGCGCCTCACAAATTTTCCCGATGACTGTAAGCGAAACCGCCTCTCCTCTAACCATTTTAGATATTGTGGTTGGAGATATACCTGTCTTATCAATCAAATCTTTTTTCTTCATATTATTATCTATCAAAGCTTTCCAAATCCCATTATAGTTAAATTTCATTTTTCAACTCCACAACTCCATAAGTATGAAACTTTCATCCATTTTATTACATCACACATTCTGTGTTTTTTCTATATATAAAATGAATATTCATTTACAGTAGTTTATATATCTTACCATTTAATCCTATAGATAATGAGGTTTCATACTCCTTTAATACAAGCTATCGGATTTATTTGAGACTATCATTATGTTATCAACTATACTGCTGCCGATACTTCTCTAAATTATCTTGAAAATGCTGAATATAGTACTCGATATCTTTTTCTCGGTAGCCAAGAATTCGACCGATTTCACGTTCAACTTTAGGATCAAAACCATTCACAGTGCTTGCAGGAAGTAACACTTCCATCTGTTCAGCGAGTGCAAGAGATTGAGGTAAATAGACAATAAAATCAGTTAAGCAAACATCATTTACATGACGTTGCACCGTTTTTGAATGAAGCATTCCTAGCTCAAGATAAGGGAGAAAGGCATCAGGAATACCAAGCTCCTGATTGAATAATGCCACTTGCTTTTCGCCCCTTAACATTAATTCCAGCTCCTTGCCTTCATGCGGTCCAAGAATACCTTTTTCCATAAGAATATTCCTTTCGTTGAAATAAAAAAGGGGATTGGATGATTGACCAAATCCCCCTCATTGTACGCCTATTTGGCCACAATGTTCATCTAAATGACGAAATTATTTTTTCCAATTTTTCAACGCATCGGCAAAAGCATTCCCCATCGCACTATTTCCTCTTGGATTGCGATCTTGGCGAGGTGCATTACTTCTTGGTTTTGCACTTAAAGTGCGGTCAGATTTGCCGTCATTTTTGACCGCACTTTCATCTAATCGCATCGTCAACGCAATACGTTTACGCGGTACATCTACTTCTAATACTTTCACTTTCACGATATCGCCAGTTTTCACCACTTGATGTGGATCTTCTACGAATTTATCGCTTAATGATGAAATGTGTACTAAACCGTCTTGGTGAACACCAATATCCACAAATGCGCCGAAGTTAGTCACATTGGTGACGGTACCTTCTAAAATCATACCCGGTTTTAAATCGGTGATTTCTTCCACGCCTTCTGCGAATACAGCGGTCTTGAATTCACCACGCGGATCGCGCCCTGGTTTTTCTAGCTCTTTGAAAATATCTTGAACAGTCGGTAAACCAAATTGCTCATCAATAAATTGTCTTGCATCAAGCTGACGTACTACACCGGCATTGCCCATTAAATCTTGAATAGATTGCGCAGTGGCTTGCAAGATTTTTTCGACCACAGGGTAAGCTTCTGGGTGGACGCCTGAAGCATCAAGTGGATTTTTCCCGTCTGCAATACGCATAAAGCCTGCACATTGCTCAAAGGCTTTTGGCCCTAAACGTGGCACTTTTTTCAATTCGCTGCGGCTTTCAAAACGACCATTTTCATCACGATATTCCACAATATTTTGCGCTAAGGTTTTCGTCATCCCTGCCACGCGAGCGAGCAATGGCGCGGATGCTGTATTCAAATCCACACCGACTGCGTTTACACAGTCTTCCACCACCGCATCAAGTTTACGTGCAAGTTGGGTTTGGTTTACATCGTGCTGATATTGCCCTACACCAATGGCTTTCGGTTCGATTTTCACTAATTCCGCCAATGGATCTTGTAAACGACGTGCAATAGAGACCGCACCCCGTAAAGATACATCTAAATTCGGGAATTCATTTGCGGCAAATTCAGAAGCTGAATAAACGGATGCGCCCGCTTCGCTCACCACAACAGTTTGCGGTTTATTTTCTTTAATTTCTTTAATCACTTCTTTCGCAAAACGTTCTGTCTCACGAGAAGCGGTACCGTTACCAATAGCAATTAATTCTACGTTATGCTTACGAATTAAGCTGAAAATCGCCACTTGCGCTTCAGCTTCACGGCCCGTGTGTGGATAAATGGTGGTAGTGTCTAATAATTTACCTGTATTATCCACCACTGCGACTTTAACACCCGTACGTAAGCCTGGGTCCAAGCCCATGGTGCTTTTCGCGCCAGCCGGTGCCGCCATTAAAAGTGCGGTCAGATTTCGAGCGAAAACATCAATGGCCTCTTCTTCTGCTTTTTCACGTAAACTTGCCATTAATTCCGTTTCTAAATGCAACGAAACTTTGATTTTCCATGTCCACGCAATCACTTGCTCACGCCATTTATCTGCAGGCTGCCCCGTGAAACGGACATCTAAATAATCACGAATAATCTCTTCACAATAACTTTGACGACTTCCCTCTTCTGCATCGGGATCTGCATTTAAGCTTAATTGTAAAATGCCCTCATTACGTCCACGGAACATGGCTAATGCACGGTGAGAAGGCACATTTTTCAATAATTCTTGGTGATCGAAATAATCTTGGAATTTTGCGCCTTCCGTTTCTTTGCCTTCGATCACTTTGGATACAATAACGGCATTTTTTGCTAAATAATCACGGACTTTCGCTAATAAGCCCGCATCTTCAGCAAAACGCTCCATTAAAATATAGCGAGCGCCATCAAGTGCGACTTTGGTGTCTGTTACACCTTTATCAGCATCTACAAATTCATCTGCTGCCGTTTCAGGATCATTTTTCGGCTCATTCCAAAGTAAATCAGCCAATGGCTCAAGACCTGCTTCAATCGCAATTTGACCTTTGGTGCGACGTTTTGGTTTGTATGGCAAATACAAATCTTCTAATTCAGTTTTGCTTTGTGTCGCATGGATTTTGTCACGCAATTCATCGGTCAATTTCCCTTGCTCTTCAATAGATTTCAAGATGGTTTGACGACGATCTTCTAATTCACGTAAATAAATTAAACGGGTTTCAAAATGACGAAGTTGGGTGTCATCCAAGCCACCTGTGGCTTCTTTACGATAACGGGCGATAAATGGAATGGTGTTGCCATCATCTAATAATTGAATAGCAGCGAGGATTTGTTGGGGTTGAACGGTTAATTCTGCCGCAATAATTTGGCTAATTTGTTGATTTAACATTGTCATACTTCTTTGTTATTAAAGGATTCGATAAAAACGGAAATAGAATACTGGTTTTAGACAACAGGCTCAAATATAATTCAAAAAAATTTCTTTTATTTTTATCATGGCAAAATCAAATTACATTACTCGTCAAGGCTGGCTTGCGCTTGACCAAGAACTTAAATTTTTGTGGAAAGAAGAACGCCCTAAAGTTACCCAAGCGGTTTCAGATGCTGCTGCGCTTGGTGACCGCAGTGAAAACGCAGAATATATTTACGGTAAACGTCGTTTACGTGAAATTGATCGCCGTGTGCGTTTCCTTTCCAAACGCTTAGAAGTGTTACAAATCGTGGATTACCACCCGAAACAAGAAGGCAAAGTGTTTTTCGGTGCGTGGGTTGAGCTAGAAGATGAAGAAGGTGAAGTGAAGCAATACCGACTTGTCGGCTGCGATGAATTCGATCCCGCTAAAAACTGGATCTCCATTGATTCTCCCGTCGCACGTGCCTTAATCGGAAAAGGCGTTGATGATGAAATTCATGTGGAAACACCCTCGGGCAAAGTGGTGCTCTATGTGAACCGAATTTGGTATGAGAAATAGCGAAGTAGAAAAACAAAAGAGCGGTCAAAATTGACCGCTCTTTTTTTATTCTATCAATCGGATAAATTATGCTTTATCACCAATTAATACAGACTCTAACGCAATTTCAATCATATCATTGAAGGTTAATTGACGTTCTTCTGCTGTAGTTTGTTCGTGTGTACGAATATGGTCTGAAACGGTACAGATACAAAGTGCTTTTGCACCATATTCTGCTGCTACGCCATAGATACCAGCCGCTTCCATTTCTACGCCTAAGATGCCGTATTTTTCCATCACATCAAACATTTCGAAATCTGGCGTGTAGAATAGGTCTGCAGAGAAAAGATTTCCTACGCGAACTTGCTTACCTTTTTCTTTCGCAGCTTGAACCGCTGCTTGTGTCATATCAAAATCAGCAATTGCAGCAAAATCGTTATCTTTGAAACGGATACGGTTTACTTTTGAATCGGTACATGCACCAAGGCCAATGATAACATCACGTACTTTAACGTCCATACGTACGGCACCACAAGAACCAACACGGATGATTTTTTTCACGCCGTATTCAGTAATTAATTCTTTCGCATAAATTGAGCAAGATGGGATACCCATACCGTGACCCATAACAGAGATACGACGACCTTTATAAGTACCGGTGTAACCCAACATATTGCGAACGTTAGTCACTTCTTTCGCATCTTCTAAGAATGTTTCAGCAATATATTTTGCACGAAGCGGATCGCCTGGCATTAATACAACATCTGCAAATGCGCCTTCAGGAGCGTTAATATGTGGAGTCATTGTTTTTTCCTCTTGTTGATAAATAAAAAGTCATTTAAGCAAACGTTTTCGATTGCTTTAAAGTACAACACCACGAATGATTCGTGGTGTTGAGAGATAAAGTGCGGTCAAAATTTACCACATTTTAATTACATTGCTACGCCGCTTAGCTCGATGAATAAACCTGCGATAGTCGCACTCATTAAGTTAGCTAATGTACCCGCTACAACTGCTTTTAAACCTAAGCGAGCCACATCACCACGACGATTTGGTGCCATACCACCGATACCGCCGATTAAGATTGCGATAGAGCTGAAGTTAGCGAAACCACATAATGCGAAAGTAATGATGGCTTTAGTTTTTTCACTTAATACAACTGCTGTATCTGGTTGTAAGTATTTCGCGAACTCTAAGTAACCCACGAATTCGTTAACAGCTAATTTCATACCAATCATTTGACCCGCGATTGCAGATTCATCCCAAGATACACCAATTAAGTAGGCTAATGGTTTGAAGATCCAACCAAAGATTGATTGTAATGTTAAATCACCGTAACCGAACCAGCCGCCTACACCACCTAAAATACCATTAACTAAAGCAATTAAACCCACGAACGCGATTAACATCGCACCTACGTTTAACGCTAATTGCATACCTGCACTCGCACCACCTGCCATTGCTTCAAGCACGTTGGTTGGTTTTTCGCTATCATCCGTTTCAGGTTGTTTATCGTTAAATTGTTCAGTTTGTGGGAATAAAATTTTCGCAAATAATAAACCTGCTGGTGCAGCCATGAAAGATGCTGCGATTAAGTAAGTCAATGGTACGCCCATTCCTGCATAACCTGCCATTACTGAACCCGCGATAGAAGCTGTACCACCCGCCATAATAGCGAACAATTCAGATTGGGTCATATTTTTAATGTAAGGGCGAACCACTAAAGGTGCTTCAGTTTGACCAACGAAGATATTCGCGGCTGCAGACATTGATTCTGCTTTAGATGTACCTAACGCAGCTTGCAATGCACCACCAATCACTTTGATGACCACTTGCATGATGCCTAAATAGTAAAGCACCGAAATTAAACCAGAGAAAAAGACGATGATTGGTAACACTTTCACCGCAAAGATAAAGCCGGCATTTGAAGGATCTGCTAAGCCACCAAAGACGAAGTTAATCCCTTCATTACCATAAGCGATAACATTTGATACACCATTTGCTGTCGCTTGCAATGCATCACGACCAAACGGCACATACAAAATAAGGGCTGCAAATCCGATTTGGATCGCCAAAGCCCCTAATACAGTACGTAAATTAATCGCCTTACGATTATTTGAAAATAATACGGCAATGATCAGTAATACGACAATGCCTAAAACGCTACCTAAAATACCCATTTTTTTCCCCTAGGTTGGTTAGATAAGTAAGTGAATAAAATTGTCCTATTCTACTTGTTTTTCGGTAAAAAGTCGGAATATTTTTGCTACTTTTCGGTATGTTTGCTTATAAAATGGTCACAATTTTGGTCAGACCACAAGATTTCGCATAGTTTTCAAGCGCTTGAGTCTGCTCAACGGTTGGGACATAAGGGGTGAATCCTTCGGCATCTCGTGCGCCTTTTGTATGCATTCGAATAATTTTCAACAAAACATTCGGATAATCTTTCAATAAAGACGCTACCTTTTCCACCAACTTTTCTGCATCAAAAAAATTCGCCACATAAACTAACCGCACTTCTTCCACTTTATTTAATGGTAATAATTGCGCCAAGTTCTTTAAATTGCGATCTAAGTTTTCTTGCTTGATATGTTGGTGAGTGGGAATGATGTTTTTCGGGACAATGCCTTGTCGATTTTGTCTATCAAAGCACAAACTTTGTAAGCCAAGCCCTTCTCCTTTCAGGTCAAAGAGAAATTTGTCTGTAACATCAATTAAAGGACGAATTGCGTCAAATTCAAAGAAACCACTGCTATCTAAATAGCAAGTTAGCCCTTCCTCACGTAGTTTTTGAAACAATGGAACAAGCTTTTTATGATGAAGGGTTGGCTCCCCGCCAGAAACCGTCACACCACGAATGAAAGGTACCGCATCCATCACTTGCTCATACAAATACTGCAGGCTGACTTGATGAGCGCCTTCTGCATAACGAGGAATGGTTTCTGGATTATGGCAATAAAGGCAGTTTAACTTACAACCTTGTAAGAAAATACTAGTACGATTCCCCTGCCCTTCTACATTAGAAAAAGGAATAATACGATGCAGGGGAACATAAATATCAGAAAGTGCGGTCACAAAAAACGCTATTTTCTAAAGTAAGTTATCACTTACACAAGCTTCATTTGGAAAATCACTAATTCCGCTTGGCAGCAGAATGTGAAAACCGCTTTAAGTACATACCCTTCTTCAACCTGTTGAATTTCAGATTGAATTTGGCAAGGTTCACTCTCTACATCACGTGCTTTTAATGTGAAATATTCCAATGCGCCTTCTGCATCTTGACGAGTCGCGTAAAACTGTTCGATAGGTAAACTACAATCACTGTTATCAAACAATGATTTCATATCGAAAGTATTACAGCCTACACATTCAATTGGTTTTTCAGTTTGAATGGCCATCTTTTTCTCCTTATCTAAAAAAGCCGTGATATAACACGGCTTATTAAGTTTAAAATTATTTTGCAGCAACAAAGCCGACGGCATCGTACACTTTGGCAAGGGTTTCTTTTGCTCTTGCTCGGGCTTTTTCTGCACCTTGACGTAAAATCTCGTCTAAAAGTGCTTCATCGTTACGATATTGATAGAAACGTTCTTGTAAACCCGCAAGTAAGTTTGACACTTCGTCAGCCACCGCTGTTTTTAAGTGACCGTACATTTTACCTTCAAATTCTTTTTCAAGGTCTGCCACAGATTTATCCGTCACTGCAGAAAGGATATCTAATAAGTTAGACACACCCGCTTTGTTTTTCACATCATAACGTACAACAGGTGGCTCATCAGAGTCTGTTACCGCACGTTTGATTTTTTTCGCCACTGATTTAGGATCTTCAAGCAAGGTCACCACGTTATTACGGTTATCATCAGATTTAGACATTTTTTTATCAGGATCTTGCAAAGACATAATACGCGCACCGGCTTTGCCTAAGAAGATTTCAGGAATCGTGAAAATATCACCATAAAGAGCATTAAAACGAGCGGCAATATCACGGGTAATTTCTAAATGTTGTTTTTGGTCATCCCCTACTGGCACGCTCTTCGCTTGGTAAAGTAAGATATCTGCTGCCATTAAAACCGGATAATCAAATAACCCCACGTTAATATTTTCGGCATAACGTGCTGATTTATCTTTAAATTGAGTCATACGGCTCATTTCACCAAAATAGGTGTAGCAGTTTAATACCCAGCTTAATTGAGTATGTTCTGGTACATGAGATTGCACGAAGATCGTGCTTTTATTCGGATCAATGCCACAAGCCAAATAAAGGGCGAGCACATCAAGAGTTGCCTTGCGAAGTGCCGTAGGGTCTTGACGTACAGTGATGGCATGTAAATCCACCACACAGAAAATACACTCATAATCGTCTTGCATTTTCACCCAGTTGCGAAGTGCACCTAAATAATTCCCGATAGTTAATTCGCCGGAAGGCTGCACGCCACTGAATACAATTGGTTTTGTCATTGGTTATCCTTTTATTCTATAAACTGAATTGGCGCTATGATAACAAAAGATAGGGCGTTTTTTAATGATTGAGTTCAAAACAATGTGTAAAAATGCTATATTACGCCAAAAATTTCTGCAGCTCACAATTTATAATCCCAATGAAAAATTATAATGATATGGCTCTGGCACTTGCCGGTGTTTGTCAATCAGTCTTATTAATCAGTCAATTAGCACAAAAAGGCGAAGTTGATAACCAAGATGCATTCCAAACCACTATTCATTCTCTTCTCATCACTCAACCTGAAGATACATTAGCCGTATTTGGCGGTGATATTCAACATCTTAAAGTGGGATTAAACACACTTATCGAGCAACTCACCCAATTAAATGACAAAAATTTATTAAATTATTGGGGTAGCTTGTTAGCGTTAGAGAGCAAATTAAACAAACAACCTGAAATCAAACAAGAACTTGGCCGCCGTATTGCTCGCTTACCGGAACAACTTGCTTATCACGACAATCAATTTGATGATGAGATGTTTTCTATCATGGCAAACATTTACGTCGATACGATTAGCCCTTTAGGCAAACGCATCCACATTATTGGTTCGGCATATCATTTACAGCAACAAAGCGTACAAGACAAAATTCGTGCGTGTTTACTTGCCGGCATTCGTTCTGCCGTTTTGTGGCGTCAAGTCGGCGGCAGCAAATGGCAACTGTTATTTCATCGTAAAAAATTAGTGCAAGCGGCACGACAACTCTACTTAACTTTAAATTAATCCTTGGAGAACTCTTATGCAACTTTCCGCATTAACCGCTCTTTCCCCGATTGACGGTCGTTATCAAGATAAAGCCACTGCATTGCGTGGTATTTTTAGTGAATTTGGCTTGCTCAAATTCCGTGTCACCGTGGAAGTACGTTGGTTACAAAAATTGGCGGCGACCGCTGAAATCCAAGAAGTTTCTTCTTTGTCTAAAGAAGCAAACGATTACCTTAATAAAATTGTGGAAGAATTCAGTCTTCAAGATGCTGAACGTATCAAAGAAATTGAGCGCACCACGAATCATGACGTCAAAGCAGTTGAATATTTCTTAAAAGAAAAAAGTGAAGCTTTACCAGAATTAGCCAAAGTCTCTGAATTTATTCACTTTGCCTGTACCTCGGAAGACATTAACAATCTTTCTCATGCCTTGATGTTAAAAACAGCGCGTGAAGAAGTGATCTTACCTGAATGGCAAAAACTGATTGATGAAATCACCCGTTTAGCGAACGAATACAAAACCATTCCATTACTTTCTCGTACACACGGCCAACCTGCCTCACCAAGTACTGTGGGTAAAGAAATGGCGAACGTGGTTTACCGTTTAAAACGCCAATTCAAACAACTCCAACAAAATGAAATCTTGGGGAAAATTAATGGTGCTGTGGGTAACTACAATGCGCATTTATCGGCCTATCCAAACATCAACTGGCACAAATTCAGTGAAGAATTTGTCACTTCATTAGGTTTAGATTGGAACCCGTATACTACTCAAATTGAACCTCACGATTACATTGCGGAATACTTTGATGCCGTGGTACGTTTTAATACCATCATCATCGACTTCGACCGTGATTTATGGGGCTACATTGCATTAAATCACTTTAAACAACGCACTATCGCGGGTGAAATTGGTTCATCCACCATGCCGCATAAAGTGAATCCTATCGACTTCGAAAACTCAGAAGGTAACTTAGGTTTAGCCAATGCTGTGATGACTCACCTTGGTCAAAAATTACCAATTTCTCGCTGGCAGCGAGACTTAACCGACTCTACTGTATTACGTAACTTAGGTGTGGGTTTAGGTTATTGTTTAATTGCGTATGCTGCAACGCGTAAAGGTATCAGCAAATTAGAAGTGAACGAACAACATCTCCGTGATGAACTCAACCAAAACTGGGAAGTTTTAGCTGAGCCAATTCAAACGGTGATGCGTCGCTATGGTATTGAAAAACCATACGAAAAATTAAAAGAGCTCACTCGTGGTAAACGCGTTGATGAAAAAGCAATGCGTGAATTCATCGAAAAACTGGATATCCCAGCCGATGAAAAAGCACGTTTACAACAACTCACTCCTGCAACCTATATTGGTGCAGCCATTGAGTTAGTAGAAAAACTTTAATAAAGAAAAGGGCAGCTTTTCATGCCCTAAAAAATCAAAGTGCGGTCAAAAACATTTTAGATTTTGACCGCACTTTTTTTATTTCTTCTCTTAGCTATTGCATCATTCACGCTTAATAAACAGCAATCGCGCGTGATCATACACCCAATTAAAAATAAAGGTATAAACGGTCACCATCACGGTTAAGCTGAAATCCATCATAAAAGCCGTTATCCAATCCACTTTTAAAAAATAAGCAATGATCGGCACGGTGAAAATAAGCAGACCGCCCTCAAATGAAATGGCATGTAAAGTACGAAATATGACGCCTCGCTTTTCTCTTGGCCCCGTAAACACTTTATCAAGGAAATAATTAAAGATAAGATTCCAGAGCATAGCTGTTAAGGAAACCAGTACCATGGACCCAAAGAGAATAGAAACACTCTCTTTTGTAAAGAAATACAAAGCGAAAACAGAAAGCAACACAACCGTGGTTTCAAACAAGATTGCGTGAAAAAGTCGCTCAAGAAAACTCATTTGTCATCCTTTACAAAGCAAAAGTGCGGTCAAATTCACCGCACTTTTCATCAATATTTGATTAATTGGTTTTTAATTTATTCCAATATTTTTCGTAAATGTCCACTGCTTCACCCACATCGCCTTGCATAATACCTTTTTCAATGTTTTCAGCAGATGGGAACAAGGTTGGATTATTCGCCATTTCAGGTGAAAGTAACGCTTTCACACCTTCATTTGGCATTGAGAAGCCCATTTTTTCAACCACTAATTTCGCATTTTCAGGACGAAGTAAGAAGTCGATAAATTTATAAGCACCTTCTGTATTTTTCGCACCTTTTGGAATCGCGTAGTTATCCATCCAGAAAATCGCGCCTTCTTTTGGATACACAAATTGGATACTTGGATTTTCTTTGTGTGCTAAATAAGCCGAACCATTCCATAACATACCGATAGAAGCTTCACCTTGAACAAACGGAACTTCTGGCGAGTCAGAGTTAAAGGTCACCACATTTGGTAACAATTTCACTAATCGCTCGTAAGCCGCTTTAATGTCTTCTTCATTCGTGGTATTTGGTGATTTTCCATCTAATATCAATGCAATGTGGAATACTTCACGCGCATCACTGGTTAATAATACCTTGCCTTTAAATTCTGGATTCCATAAATCAGCCCAACTTGTGATTTTGCTTGGGTCAATATCATCCGCATTCACACCGATACCAGTTAAGCCATAAACGTAAGGCAGAGAATATTTGTTATTCGGGTCAAATTCCTTGTTTAATAAATTTGCTGGAATTTGTTTAAAATTACTTAATTTGCTGTGATCAAGCTCTTGTAACATGCCTTCTTTCGCCATTTTGTTGACGTAATAGCTTGATGGGAAAACTAAATCATAACCACTACCTGTACTAGAGGTCAGCTTCAATTTAGCATACATTTCTTCATTACTTTCAAATGTCGAATAAATCACTTCAATGCCCGTTTCTTTGGTAAATTCCGCAACCAAATTAGATGGCACATAGTCAGTCCAGTTATAAACATAAAGTTTTTCAGCAGCAAATGCCGCAGAGGTTGCGACGAATGCGACGGCAGACAGACAAAGTGATTTAATGTATTGAACAGCATTTTTTTTCAATTTATTGACCTCCTCAGGACAATCAAAACAAACCTTAAGCAATCGTTTACCTATGTAAACTTGGGGAGTATAGCACCTTTTTTGCAAAAGGTTTGACATATTTTCCCATCAGGGTAAGATTTCTCTCATCTCTATTTTATGTTAATCAGTCATCAACTATGCTCGAATTTGCTCATCAAGAACACGTCAAATCTTATTATCTCGATAGTCGGAATCAAACCTTTGAACTGCCGCCTCTCTCTCAGCAAGAAGAAGCGGATGTTTGTGTCATCGGTGCGGGTTTCTTTGGCTTATCTGCTGCCCTTGAATTAGCAGAAAAAGGCAAGAAAGTCATTGTATTAGAAGGCGCAAGAGTAGGATTTGGCGCATCCGGCAGAAGTGGCGGTCAAGCTATCAATGGTTTTGAAGAAGGCATTGATGAATATATTGCTCAAGTGGGCTTTGATAAAGCGAAAAAACTTTGGGATATGTCGCTAGAAGCCATTGATATTATTGATGAACGCATTGCGAAATATGGTATTCAATGTGATTGGAAAAAAGGCTATGCCACATTGGCGCTGAATGAACGTCGTATGGACGATCTCATTGAAATGGAAAAAGCCAGCCATGCGATTTTTGGCTATGACAAAATGCAACTTTGGGATAAAGCCAAACTTAAACAACATCTAGGCAGCGATATTTATGTAGGCGGCTTATACGATAGCAACTCAGGCCACTTACACCCATTAAACTATTGCTTGGGCTTAGCAAAAGCTTGCTTGGATTTAGGCGTGCAGATTTATGAACAATCGCCTGTTGTGGATTTAGTGGAAAAATCAGGCAGCATTGAAGTCAAAACCGATAAAAGTGCGGTCATTTCTCAAGACGTTATTTTAGCCACCAACGCTTATATTGATGCGCTACCAAAATCCATTCATCACGGCATTAATCGTAAAATTTTGCCAGTAGAAAGCTTTATTATTGCAACCGAACCCTTAGATCAAGCCACGGCTGATTCCGTAATCAATAATGGCATGTCGGTTTGCGATAATAATATTTTGCTCGATTACTATCGTTTGAGTGCGGATAACCGTTTGTTATTTGGTAGTGACTCGAGTTCTGAAAAAGATATGGTGCAGATTATGCGCAGTAATATGTTGCATGTTTTCCCTCAATTGGAAAACGTCCAAATTGACTATGGCTGGGCAGGACCGATTGATATGACACTCAACGCAAGCCCGCATTTTGGTCGTATCTCACCGCATATTTACTTTGCACAAGGTTACTCTGGGCATGGCGTCGCACTAACAGGGCTTGCGGGACGCATTATTGCTGAAGCGATTTTAGGTAATGACGAACGCTTGAGAATTTTTGAAGGGTTGAAAGTCCCTTCGTTTTACGGTGGAAAATATCTTAAAAACTTAGCCACCAAGATCGGCGTACTCTATTACAAATTCCTCGATCGTTATCGTTAATTAAAAAACAAAAGGCGTGTTAAATACACGCCTTTATTATTTTGATGACATTTAAGGTTTAATGTCTCGTAAAATAGGATTTTGCATAGAAATCAAGGTTTCCGTCGATTGAATTTCATCAATTAGCTGAATCTTAGTCGCCAACACAGAATGTAATTCAGCAATGGTGTGCGTCATCACTTTGATAAAAATAGAATAATTTCCCGTGGTGTAATAGGCTTCCACCACTTCATCAAAAGTGTCGAGTTTTTTAATCACTTTTTCGTAATCTTTTGCACTTTTCAAAATAATGCCAATAAAGCAACACACATCATAGCCCAGTTTACGCTCATCAATAATCGCTTTTGTGCCTTCAATCAAACCAGATTGACGCATTTTCTCTACGCGAACATGAATTGTACCTGGACTCACCCCAAAGCTCTTTGCCATTTCTGCATAAGGTGTACGGGCATCTTTTGTCAGTACTCGGAGAATTTGTCGATCGAGCGTATCGATATTGTGCATATAGCCCCCTGTTAGATCTTTTTTAAAATATCTTCTTTATTTTTGATAATATTCAATATTTAAAACAATGTAAAGAAATTACTTGAAACAAATTGCAATTTTATTGAATAATGCACAACAAATCTTACCAGTTATTATAAAAAGAAGGATAAATATGAAAAAGACGTTTATTTTACAACAACAAGAAATCAGCTTTGTGAAGAACACCTTTACTCAAAACTTGATTGAACAACTTGGCATTATCGAAGTACAAGGTCCAATCCTTAGTGAAGTTGGCAACGGTATGCAAGATAACTTATCAGGCATTGAGAAAGCGGTTCAAGTAAACGTGAAATGTATCCCAAACGCCGTTTATGAAGTCGTTCACTCATTGGCTAAATGGAAACGCCATACTCTCGCACGTTTCCACTTTAAAGAAGGTGAAGGCTTATTTGTTCATATGAAAGCATTACGTCCAGATGAAGATTCATTGGATCAAACTCACTCTGTTTATGTGGACCAATGGGACTGGGAAAAAGTGATTCCTGAAGGTCGTCGTAACTTTGCTTATTTAAAAGAAACTGTACGTTCTATCTATCGTGCAATCCGTTTAACTGAATTAGCCGTAGAAGCTCGCTTTGACATTCCATCAAGCTTACCAAAAGAAATCACCTTCGTTCACAGTGAAGATTTAGTGAAACGCTACCCAGATCTTTCAAGCAAAGAGCGTGAAAACGCCATTTGTAAAGAATATGGTGCCGTGTTCTTAATTGGTATCGGTGGCAAATTATCAGACGGTAAACCACATGATGGTCGTGCACCAGACTACGATGACTGGACAACGGAATCAGAAAACGGCTACAAAGGTTTAAACGGCGATATTTTGGTATGGAACGCTGAGTTAGGTAAAGCGTTTGAGCTTTCTTCAATGGGTATTCGTGTGGATGAATCCGCATTACGTTTACAAGTTGGTTTAACCGGTGATGAAGATCGCTTAAAAATGGATTGGCACCAAGATTTATTAAACGGCAAATTACCTCTCACCATCGGTGGTGGTATCGGTCAATCTCGTCTGGCAATGCTTTTACTTCACAAAAAACACATTGGTGAAGTGCAATCAAGCGTATGGCCAAAAGAAATGTTAGAACAATATCAACATATTCTTTAATCGAAAGAGAAAATAAAAAGTGCGGTGAAATTTCACCGCACTTTTGTTTTTAGGAAATTAATTAATCTTGTAGTGCACCACTGTTAAACATTGGCAATCCCATTGTTTTTAAGCTGTCGCGATAAATACCCAGCAAGTCTTTCTCCGTAATTTTTTGTAACTCATCTAACGGTTTATCTAACGCTGCTACGGTTTCAATCACAAGACCTTGTGGACCGGATTCTTGCGTCGCAATTTCAAATAACGCTTGTCCGCGACGAACATGACTACCCGAGCTAATCAATACGGCATGTTTGATTTTGTGTTTCGCTAAAGAGTAACGAGAGAAAAGCGCATTTTCGACTGTTGAACGCGCATAGTTATCCGAATAAATACGGCTTGCATCAACGCCTTTCTCAATCAACCATTGCTTCATTAAATCCCCTTCGGTTTTATTGTTTTGTGGCACACCGCCTGTCACAATAATTAACGCATCTGGATTTTGATTCGCAATTTCTAAGGTTTTCTCTAAACGTTGCACCAAAATGTCATGCATGCTGCCATCTGGATTTAAAGCGTAGCCCAATGTAATAATCGCTGATTGTGCCGGTAACTTGGTTTCGAGTTTATCGGTAATTGGCTGATTAGCCGCTTTATCAATCACTGCAAAGACTTTTTCTAATTTGCTTGCGCTTTCTGGGGAAAGTTGTTTTAAGAGATCTAAATGTTTTGTCGCTTCCGCTTGGTTGCCTTTAAAACGATTCCATGCAGCCAAGTAAGTATGTGCTTTCACATCATCTGGCGCGACATCAAGTACTTTTCGGTAAAGCTCAATGGCTTTATCGGTATTGCCGTTATAAATATTGGCATTCGCTGCACCAAACAAAAAATCCACACGATAAGGCTCAAGCTTATACGCTTCTAATAAAAGATCCGCAATACGCTCCATATTAGAAGGAAGTTTTGCGGTAAAACCTGCATTTGAAACACGAGCCGGTGAGTTTTGGATTTTCACCGCTTGTTCAAGCAACTCATCCACAACCTGTCTTTGAGTAAGAAGTTGTTGATAATTTAATTGAGGCTCAAGCACTTTCACTTCTGCCGTGCTGGCGAAGCTGTTTACTGCAAGAGATGAAAGCACCGCAAGTAAGGAAACCTTGAAGATTTTTTGCATAATTAATTCTCCATATTGGATTGAATAACAAAAAGAGCGGTCACTTTTTTATCAGTTTCCGCTCTTTTCACTAAGCTTGATTCATCGACATACACAATAACGTCAATGGATGGATACAAGTCACGTTAGATGACATATCGATCTGCCATTTACAAGTTTGGCATTCAGAGATCACGTAATCAAATCCGCCTGCATTGATGTTATCGAATAAGTTTTTACCGATAGATTGAGAAACCTCGTAGTTTTCTTCTTTGAAACCGTATGTTCCTGCAATACCGCAACATTGTGATGGCAACATCACCACTTCTAAGCCTGGAATTTGTTTTAACACTTCCAAGGTGTATGGTGCCCACCCCGCTTTATCCACGTGACATGCAGTGTGATAAGCCACACGCAATTTCAATGGTTTAAGCGGTAAGGTTTTACCTTCTTTAAAGAGTTGATATAAGAATGGTGTCACCATGTGAATATGTGGACGAACTCTCGCATTGTCGATACCTAAAATATGATGATATTCATCACGTAAATTTAGAGAACAACTCGATGCTTCACTGATCACATCTAAGCCATTTTCATCCACCATTTTGCTGATGTAATCAGTGTTAAATTGAGCGATTTTCTTCGCACGTTCTGGGAATTGGTTCACGCTTAATGGCAAGCCACAACATTTTTCTTTTTCCAATAACACCACACCAATGTCCATGGCATTGAACACTTGAATAAATTCTTTACCCAATTGTGGATTATTGTAGTTCACATAACAACCGTGATAATACGCCACTTTACGTTCGAATTTTTGTTGGCTTTCCACCATTTTTTTCATATACCAGCTTCGGAACGTACCAAAGGAATATTTTGGTAACGTACGATGACGGCTGATTTTTAACGCTTTTTCCAACACAAACTTCGTTGCTTTCAAGCCCGTAATCGTATTCACAATCGGCGCAAGCGGTGTATTAAGTGACCCCATAATATCGGTGTTACTTAAAATCGCATCACGTAATTTTTGCACAGCCGGTTTGTGTTGTTGAGCAAGGTATTTGTTTCTTGCGCGAACGATAATGTCACCAATTTTTACATCAGACGGACACGCAATTTCACAACGTTTACAGTTGGTACAGTATTTCAATGCTTCATCATAAAGCTCGGCTGATTTTAAGCGTAAACGCTCACCATCTGGACCTGATTGTTTTGGACCTGGATAGTTTGGATTTTGACGCGAAACCGGACATACTGCGGTACACGCCGTACATTTAATGCAGCTCTCAAAGCTTTCATCAAAGGCATGATGATGTTGTGGTGCATTAAGGGATTGTTTTGCATTATCAATTAATTGTTGAATGTTCATAACGCCTCCTTAATGTGTGTTGTGAAGAATTTCATCCGCAACAGCAAGCGCTGTTACCACTGCCACGCCTGAACCACAACCGAGTTCTAATGCATTGAAACCACCAATCACATTACCCACCGCATATAAATTCGTTAAAAATTGACCGCTCTTTTGTACTTGGCATTGTGCATTAATCGCCACACCTGCAGATTGATACGGTTGTGGATTTGAGAAACGGTGATCTGTCCAAGTAAAACGATCCGTATCGTTAAAGCCTTCCACACCGATAATGTCAGAATGGAATACGGGCTCGTAGATTTTATCGAATTCAGAGACTAAACCTTTACTGAAGAAGCTGCCGGAAGCTAAGACGAAATGCTCAGCCGTGATTTCTTCCTCTTCGTGCAAACGCGTTTGAATAGCACGAACTTTGTTGCCATGAAAATGTGCTTTTAATGCGCTATCACCATTCATCATGAGTCCGCCTAATTTCTCAAAACGATGACGTAATTGAATACGTTGACGCATACCTAATAAAGACGGTGGTAAAGTTGGCAATTCAAATAATGGTAAGCCAGTTGCTTTACGAAGTGACTCCATAAACTCTTGATTTTCTAGACCGAAACAAGCGGGTAAGAAAATTGCTTCGGTGCCTTTCGCGGCTTCTTTCATTTCAGCCACAAGATCATCAAATTTCAGTTTATATTCTAAAACTTGTGCAATGTTCACACTGCGGAATTCACGCGAATTGGCACGTAGCTGATCTAATTCAGGAATATTTAAAAAGCCCGTTTTCACTTCACAATGTGCGAATTGTGGATTCAACGTGAGGTTATCTGCCAATAATTCCGGTTGGAAATCGTGATAGCCTTCAATGCCTAAAACCGCAATTTTTTTATAAGGGAATGGGGTTTCGCCTTGCACGGTTGGCACGCTATTTGGTGAAAGCCATGCACCGCGTAAGCTGCCTAAACCGGTTACGCGAAGATGATTTTCTGCGGTTGAACCAACTAAATCTAAATTTAACGATTCTGCTAATTTTTCGAAATCTTGCGCTTTCGCTAATACGCGTTCAGCACCCATAATGCTATAGGGGTGTTGCGGTAATTGAGCGGAAAGTGCGGTCAAATTTTCAGGAATATTTTTAACAAACGCACCATTTGGTAAACGGCTTAATAAATCCAATGAGCCGGATGCAAAATCAATCGCTGCTTGACCGTTATTGATAATGACACAACGTTTGCCTTGTTCTTGTAGGGCGATGCCGCAAGTTAAACCTGCAAGGCCGCCACCAATAATCACTACATCAAAATTCATTGTTATCCGTCCCTTGCTGTTTGTCAGTTTCAAGCGGTTGAACATCGTTTAAGCCCAACACACTGCCATACATCCATGAAGTAAATTCTGCTTCACGAATCGCTTCACCCCATGCAATAGGCTCAATACCGCGCCAACGCTCTTCCATGAAAGCGGTTAATTGAGTGGTGGATTGACGAGGTGTTGCTACTTCAAAACGGTTCATTAAACCCGCTGCACGGCATGCGCAAAGCTCAGCTTGGCAAGTGCCCATACCTACACGAGTACGGCGACGTAAATCCACTAAGTTATTCACATTTAATTCATCAACGGCATAACGTACTTCACCCGCTGTCACGGCTTCACATTCGCACACCATTGAACGATCGAGACGTTCTTTATCTAATAAACGAGTGGCGCGAGAACCATGACGATACACGGCTGAATAACGAATCGTACTTGGAAGTGAAATGACTTTCTGATTGGTTTCTGCGCGGCTTTCAGTTGAACCCGGTAATGGACGCTCTGCAGTTGTACAACGTGCTGTTTTATTGAGTTTTTTACAAACAAGATCCGTTGCCCATTCAGCCATTAAGCGATAAGTCATTAATTTACCACCAGTGATAGTGATAAAGCCGTCTAAGCCATCACGTTCTGCGTGGTCAAGTAACACGATACCACGACTCACGTTACGACCAGATGGGTCATCATCAGACGCGACTAACGGACGTACACCAGCATAAGCACGTAATACACGAGTATGACGTAAGCTTGGTGCGAGTTTTTCCCCTTCACGGAACAGAATATCCACTTCTTCTGGGGTCACTTCCATGTTATCAATTTGATCGTAAGGGATACGGCTAGAGGTTGTACCGATAACACAAATGGTATCACCTGGTACAAGAATGTCCGCATCCGCCGGTTTACGGCAACGGTTAATCACCATTTTATTGATGCGGTGCCCCATGACAAGTAATGCACCTTTCGCTGGGAACATTTTGATTTTAAGATCCGCATATTCTGCAATACCTTGTCCCCAAATACCACCAGCATTGACGACTAATGGCGCAAAGAATTTGCGATTTACGCGATTTTTGTGATCGTAAACATCTACACCGATTACTTTGCCACCTTCGCGAATTAAGTTTTTCACTTCGCAATAAGTGAACATTTTTGCACCGTTTTCAGTCGCGTCCATCACGTTGGAGGCTGTTAAACGGAAAGGATCGATTGAACCATCTGGCACCACAACGGCACCAACTAAATCTGGGTTTACCGATGGCTCCATAATTTTGGCTAGTTTAGGATCAATGGCGACAGCCTCAATACCGGATTTGGTACAACTTTCGATGAACGTTTTTTGATAATCAAGGGAATCTTCAGGTAAGGTGATAAATAAACCTTCTGTTTCATCCACACAGTGACGAGCGATATTGCGCAGAATTTTATTTTCTTTAATACATTCTTCTGCTGATTCCTGATCGTTTACAGCATAACGCGCACCACTATGTAACAAACCGTGGTTACGACCTGTTGCACCTGTCGCAATATCACGACGCTCTAATAAAATACAGTTAATTCCACGCAATGCACAGTCACGAGCAATCCCTGCACCTGTTGCACCGCCACCAATGATAATCACATCCGTCGAGATAGGTGAAAAATCACCCACATCACGATACATATTAGGCGATAATCCCATTGTTACCCCCAAAGCCAAAATATTAATAAAAAGAAACGTAAAAACTGTTACGAAGTCTGCTGCTATTGTATGGGAGAGCGGTTAAATTCACAACATTTTGAGCGAAAAAGAAAGCCATTTTGTGAAGTAGATCACATAATTTTCGTATTCGCTCATTTGTTAAAAATTTTTTTGTGAAATACATCACATTTTTGAATTATTTCTCTTTTTAATTTCTATTTTTATTTTATCATGCACGCTATCCCCATTGTCGGGGTGGACTCATAATTAAAATGATTTTGGAGAGAAATTATGTTTGGACCATTTAAACCCGCACCGCATATTGCGGAACTTCCTGCGGAGAAAATTGATTCCACGTATAAACGCTTACGTTGGCAAGTGTTTGCAGGGATCTTCTTTGGTTATGCCGCTTACTATTTTGTACGTGCAAACTTTGACTTAGCACAACCCGGTTTAATTCAACAGGGCTTGTACACAAAAGCGCAACTAGGTGTTATCGGCTCGGCGGCTGGTCTTGCCTACGGTTTATCTAAGTTCGTCATGGCAGGTATGTCTGACCGTTCGAACCCTCGCGTATTCTTACCATTTGGTTTATTGCTTTCTGGTCTTTGTATGACCATGATGGGTTTATTCCCATGGGCAACCTCTGGCGTTGCCATCATGTGGGTAATGATCTTCTTAAATGGTTGGTTCCAAGGTATGGGTTGGCCTCCATGTGGTCGTACAATGGTACACTGGTGGTCTAAATCAGAACGCGGTACTATCGTATCTATCTGGAATACCGCGCACAACATCGGTGGTATGATGCCGGGTGCAATGGTGCTATTAGCAAGTGCCGTCTTCTTCAGCACTCATGGTGTCGAAGCACAAGCAAAAGATATTTGGCAACAATCCCTCTACTATCCGGGTATTGCTGCAATGATCTGTGCAATTCCAGTTTACTTCGTGATGCGTGATACTCCACAATCTTGTGGTTTACCATCAATCGAAAAATGGCGTAATGACTACCCAGATGACTATAACGAAAAAACTTACGAAAACGATTTAAGCACAAAAGAAATCTTCGTAACTTATGTATTGAAAAACAAATTGTTATGGTACATCGCGATTGCTAACGTATTCGTATACTTAATCCGCTACGGCGTATTAAAATGGTCTCCGGTTTACTTAAGTGAAGTAAAACACTTCAACATCAAAGGTACCGCATGGGCATACACAATCTATGAATTAGCAGCGGTTCCAGGTACATTATTATGTGGTTGGGTATCAGATAAAGTCTTCAAAGGTAAACGTGGTTTAACCGGTTTCATCTTCATGATCTTAACTACAGCAGCAGTTGTAGCATACTGGATGAACCCAGCTACACCAGAAGCTGAGCTTGCAAACTACTCTGCTTGGTATGAAAACCCATATCAATTAACTGACTTCATCTTAATGACCTTAATCGGTTTCTTAATCTACGGTCCTGTAATGTTAATCGGCTTACACGCTCTTGAGCTAGCACCGAAAAAAGCAGCAGGTACAGCAGCAGGTTTCACCGGTTTATTCGGTTACTTAGGTGGTACTGTGTCAGCTTCAGCTGTTATCGGTTGGGCAGCACAACACTATGGCTGGGACGGCGGTTTCTACGTCATGATCGGTGGTGGTGTCTTAGCGGTGTTATTACTCTTCATCGTAATGGTTGAAGAAGGTAAACATAAAGCTAAATTAGGCGATACCTACGGTAAATAATCTATAAATTAAAGGCGACAGGCGAAGGCTTGCCGCCTTTTTTATTACAAAAAACAACTGAATTTTTAACCGCACTTTCAAGGAGAACACACCATGAAACTCAAAACTTTAGCGCTTTCTTTATTAGCTGCAGGCGTACTTGCAGGATGTAGCGCACACTCTTCTGTGGACACTATGAAATCAGACAAAATTATCATTGCTCACCGTGGTGCAAGTGGTTACTTACCAGAGCATACGCTTGAATCTAAAGCGCTTGCATTTGCACAACACGCAGACTACTTAGAACAAGACTTAGCGATGACAAAAGATGGTCGTTTAGTTGTTATCCATGACCACTTCTTAGACGGCTTAACTGATGTCGCGAAAAAATTCCCTAATCGTCATCGTAAAGATGGTCGTTACTATGTAATCGACTTCACCTTAAAAGAAATTCAAAGTTTAAATATGACTGAAAACTTTGAAACTAAAGACGGTAAACAAGTTGCAGTATATCCGGGCCGTTTCCCACTTTGGAAATCACACTTCAAAATCCATACTTTTGAAGATGAGTTAGAATTTATTCAAGGTTTAGAAAAATCAACTGGTAAAAAAGTGGGTATCTACCCTGAAATCAAAGCACCTTGGTTCCACCACCAAAACGGCAAAGACATTGCAGTTGAAACCCTTAAAGTGTTGAAAAAATACGGTTACGACAAGAAATCTGACATGGTTTACTTACAAACCTTCGACTTCAATGAGTTAAAACGTATCAAAAACGAATTGCTACCAAAAATGGGCATGGATTTAAAACTTGTTCAATTAGTGGCATACACCGACTGGCATGAAACTGAAGAAAAAGATGCGAAAGGCAAATGGGTGAACTACGATTACGATTGGATGTTCAAACCAGGCGCAATGGCAGAAGTGGTAAAATATGCTGATGGTGTTGGTCCAGGCTGGTACATGTTAGTGGATAAAGAAAAATCTAAACCAGGCAATATCGTATACACCCCATTAGTGAAAGAACTTGCACAATACAAAGTGGAGTTACACCCATACACCGTGCGTAAAGATGCGTTACCTGAATTCTTCACTGATGTAAATCAAATGTACGATGCGTTATTGAATAAATCTGGTGCAACTGGTGTATTCACCGACTTCCCAGATACTGGCGTTGAGTTTTTGAAAAAACAAAAATAATACGTAAGTAAAAGTAATAAAAAGAGCGGTCAAAATTTGTTGTGATTTTTGACCGCTCTTTTCATTTAACCTATAGTTCAAAGGGAGCTTTTTTTCCCATAAATTTGATATCTTCAGATGTCAAATTTAAGCATTTAGAAAAATCCAATTCATGATTATTAGAACTTCGGTCACCTATCTTTTCAAAATTATCTGGGCAGATTACTCTTACATCCCCAATATTAAATATAAGATATCCATTGATATAATAATTTTCTATGCCAGCTATATTCTTATGAATTTTAATAGAATAATCAGCATTAAAGAAATCTAAAATATCTTTATTTTTTACTAAATACCATCCATTTTCTGATGAAGTTTGAGCTATGCCTATAGGCTTCAACATAATCCGTTGTAAATTAAATTTATTTCCTACAGCAGATAGTAATAAAAACAGTAAAATATAAAGCATACACAAAAATGATAAATAGCTTTTCCAATCTAAATCACACATACCTATAGAGACAAAATTCCCAAACATTAGAAATAGCAAAAAACAAAAAACCAAAATGCAAAACAATAAATAACTATCACTTAATGAATCAGAGAAAATAAAAATACAAACAACAACAAGAAAAGGTGACAAAAAATGAAGAATTGAATAAACTAACAAAATAATTTTATTTTTAACAGATGAAACACTATTAAAAGAATAAAAACAAAAACCAACTAAAAAATACAAAGAAACTAATAAATAAGAAACAATTATTTTTGATTCATTATCTAATTCACCAGGGCCGGAAAGGAAAATAATACTCCAGAAAGCTAACACTGAAATTGGTTGCAATACCGTATATATCGCTTTATTACTTTCAACAAATATAAAAAAACCATCCCCTCTATTAAAGGAAAGTCTTAACAAAAAACCAAAAAAACATACTGATGAAATACATAAAAAAAACAATAAAAAAAAGTATATAACTATAGAAAATACTACATGAGGATAAAAACTAATCTGTGTAAAAACACCTAGTTTACCTATATTTTTTAAATAAATGAAAATATACAAAAAACCAGAAAATGATAAAAGCACAGCAAATATTGACCATTTATCATAAAAAAACTTAAAGATATTTCTTTTTTTAGCATTGGATTTATACTTATCAACCATAATAATATCAATTTAAATTTATAGACAAAACAAAATAGAAGATAAATTAATTATCTATTATTCTTCCACTAATTAAATTTTACTTTAGAATTTCTAAAAATTCTGTTCAAAGTAGCATCTTCAGGGCAATCTTCTGGATATCATTAGTGCTCATTGCTCGGAATACACTTTCTAGTGTTTGGTCTCATCATGACAATTCGCTTATGAATGTTATTAATTCATTCTTTGTTATTAAGTTTTTCCATTTTAACAGAAAAAGACTTGCTGTTTATCCCAGCAAGCCTTTTAAAACCTATTTACTACGCAAATTGCTTTTTATTATCTAAATAGCGCTTCGCACATTCTGCTGCGGCAACTAAGCCCCCCGCC
>PVMO01019462.1_pt1 | contig 30050 bp, 20 predicted proteins | sample 1853421 | NCBI WGS metagenome assembly PVMO01 (sample SAMN08533511, study PRJNA380276) | Human gut metagenome, whole genome shotgun sequencing project.
GCTTACCGTTTACGGTATTGAAACAGTTCTTCATGAACTTTAGGTACAAATTTGAACTTAGTTGCAGCAGAACCTACCGTTTACGGTATTGAAACCCTGTGGCCAAGGCTAAATTGTTAAAAGTTTAGGGTGGGTTGCAACAGTGCTTACCGTTTACGGTATTGAAACACAACTGTATCACCATTACCAACAGTGGAACCAACTGTGGTTGCAACAGCACTTACCGTTTACGGTATTGAAACTGGTCTTTAGCGATGTATTCATCGTAAAGTTTGTTGCAACAGCGCTTACCATTTACGGTATGCGCCGCAGAGTGCGAGGCAGCAGAGGAATAAAGCGACGATGAGGCCCAGACATTGCAAGTACCTGAACGAAGTGAAGGTAAAACAAAGGTGATAAAGGAATAGCACTTACCGTTTACGGTATTGAAACGAGAAGTAAGGTGTTTGTACCCAACCATCTAATAGTTGCAATAGCGCTTACCGTTTACGGTATTGAAACACCTCAACATTTGATGGAATACAATTGAAGTATTGGTATCGTTGCAATAGCGCTTACCATTTACGGTATTGAAACGCAGAATATGCACGTTTAGAGTCAGCTGGGAATTTGTGAGTTGCTACAGCACCTACCGTTTACGGTATTGAAACCCACCCTCTACTTCGTACTCTAAACCTAAGTATTTTGTGCGTTGCAATGGCGCTTACCGTTTACGGTATTGAAACTCGATGTAATTGAAAGTCTCATGGCAAATACTACAGTTGCAACAGCGCTTACCGTTTATGGTATTAAAATTTTATATCTAACATAAAACCCCGAGTGTATTTTTTGATTCACTCGGGGTTTTGTATCTTAGTATTTTTGATTATCGGTTTATTATGTTTTCCAATATAATGATCATATAGTTTAGTTGGATTTATATTTAGAATATAGTTCATTATGTAGATTGCTTATATTTCGTATTTGTATACTGTGCAAAATTATATTTATATAAAATTGTGTAAATCTTTATGGTGAAGATTAAGATATTATATTTTAGAAAGTAGGTGAATATATGTTAGGTTTTATGCCTCCTCAAACAGAATGGGGACGTCGTATGCAGGCTTGGGGCATAGTTATGTTTTAGGTCAGTTAGTATATGGTGTCATTTAATATAAATCTGATTATCTAAAAGAGCTTGATTGTATGATAGTGTACAATTAAGCTCTTTTAGTTTTGTTTATGAAGATTAGATGATAAAATAGGTAATAATAGTTAGTATATATGTAGTAAAGGGATAGTTAGTAAATAGGGGCTATATTATGATTACCATAGCAATTGATGAATACGGGGATTTTAATTTTCTTGGACTTAAAAACGATGATAGACAGAATGTTCAGTTTATTGCGGGCATAGTATATAACGATATGGATGATCCGCAAGATGCCAATTTTGAGAGGCAGCGTTTAGATGGATTTTTTAGAATAATTGCCGAGAACAAAGGAGTTTCTTATCCAGAGGCATTTTATAGTAAAACTAAGGGCATGGTTTCTGATAAAGGTCTGTTTATTTCTAAAAATGAGATTGATGAACTCAATACACTAGACTTGAAGCTCGAAGGTGGCGGAGCGTCGGAAGAACATCCCTATGCTGCGAAGAAAACGGTTTTAGTTAAGGAAAAGGCTATATATAAGTCTGCAATTTCTGCAGCATTACCTGAATTTTTTAAGAATGGTACGTATCAGGGTAAATCAATAGGGAATATACCGCCTAGAAAAGGATTTTATTCTATTGCCGTTATGCTTAAGAGCAAACATGGAAAACGTATATTCTCAGATGAGCAAACAGGGTTACTGATGAATGACGGTATAGGCAGTAATTTGTATTGGCACATGGCAGATGCGATAGTATCTAGATTAGTCTTTCACAATCCATATAATTTAGACGTGGACCGCATAGAGTTCAATTTACCTACGCGTATAACAGAGGTTAGTGAACAAAACCTAATTAAAATTGAAGAGTTTCGTGCATTAGGTTATAAAGAATACCAATTTCCACGTGGACGTAAACCCGATCCACATAAGGTATACTTTCAAGTAACTAATGATTTTAATTACCGAGCGGCCTTAGATAGAAAATCTATTGATTATAATCGATTACATATGGATGTTAAACAGTTTAAGGCGCTATCCATTAATTATGATATACAGGACTATAAAGAAACAGAGAAATATGCATTCTTATATTTAGCTAATTTCTTGTGCGGTCATTTCAGTTACTATGGGAAATTACACACCTTAGTTTCTGATGGTAGTCGCTTTGATGCTATAAGAGCGTTAACAAATGAATTGAATGGAACTGTTCCAAATCTTCTATTTGTTTATGATGATATAGATAGTGTGTTTGAAAAAGCAATGACTGAGTATCAACGTCAGAATTATGTGGCGGCTTTAGAAACATTATATGATGGTAGGCATGAAGCAAGTACATTTACAGATTATTATCAGACGGAATGGTTTCCTCATATTGAGGAATTGATTCATGGCGAATCAGATGTTCATGGGATAGAACGAGCCATTCAGGATTTGGCGCATTATTCTGAACGTGTGAACTGTAATGCAGATAAACTGGCATATATGTTTGAACATCTGGAAGAACTAGTTCATAATTTGGAATGCCTTGATTTATTAGCTAGTGATATTGCATATGCATTTTATGATACGGGAATGACTGTTTTTAATCATGTTGGTAATAGTTCCATGGCAGTGCATTGTTTTAATAAATGCCAAGAGTTGTCTAGATATGTATCAATTGAGAATTATTTATTAACGTTGAAGCGACGAGTGGTAAGTCTTATAGATTGTTATAGTTATAAAGATGCCTTAGAATTAGCAGTATCTATAGTAGATATGGAAGAACGCATCCAATCATTACGTATAGAGTTACTTGATCCGTCTGTGGGTTCAATTAGCTTAGGACAAGCTTATAGCCAATTAGGTCAAGTATATGCATATCTAAATCAATCTGAAGCGGAAGAAGCTTTTAAAAAAGCTTTAGAGATTTTTGATTCTCATTCTACAGACGCATATCGCACGATGTCCTATTTATTGCACTATTATATCGAGTCAGGTAATCGTAGTGATTATGAGGCGCTAGCATCTGAGTACTTTGGTGGCCGAAATACATTAAGTGAACAATTATCCTATATTGTATCTCTTACAAAAGAAGATAAAGGGCTTCAGTCTATGGCCTTTGCCTTATTTGTATTTGTGAAAGCCTTATTTGTTTTGTATAAAGATGATATAGATGCAGATATGGTTAAACGATTAGAGCAAGCAGAAAAGAGAATACGTGAGGCGACGTTGGTCAATAGTCATCCGTGGGAGTTGATTTATACCTACTTGTCTCTCATTGCATTGCAAGCTAAATGTAATCCGATTGCTATCGTATGGCGTCAACAAATTATGGATTCTGTGGATAATACAGGGTTACCAATCGAACATAGTATGATATACGGTTTGATACGCTTTTATGAAACCGTAAATGACATTAATAAAGCGGCGTACTATCGGGAGTTATTGATATCTGCTGGTGTAGATATTCAGTACGACATGACATATATGAACCGATAATTTTACATAATAAGAGCACAGCCCCTCACGTTAAATTGAGGGGCTGTGCTCTTTTGTAATATATAGTATCAAGCGTTAGTTTCGTTGATAGGAGAATGGCTAAGTGCTGTTTTATAAATTGTCTCAAGTTTTTCACGCAATGGGGATTCATCAACAACCCGTACGGCACAACCTAATTTTAATAAGTTCCGCAAAATATCCTCTTCTTGAAATGGGAGATAATTTACCTCTATTGTGAATTCCTTAGCAATTATATCTTTTGTTTGAATCGTATAATTACTAAAGTAATTAAAGCAACGATCTACTGCGTTATTTAAATCATGGAGCTTGAATACAAGGGTTTGTTTAGATTCATTCCTATAGGTGGTATAAATCGTTTCTAAATCCTCTATTCTCGGTATATCTAATATTGAGATATTGACAACATCTTGAAGGGCAATATTGCGGAATGTTTGTGTATCATGGTCATAGGCAATGAGCGTATACCCGTTACTTCCTACAGAATATTCTAATCTGCATGGAGAGATTTCTTTGTCGTTTAGTATAATACGTACATTCTGTTGTATTGCTACTAAACACTGCTTGATAGTATCCATATTAATTGGCGTATCATCTGTCATAGTAGGTACTTTCTTCCAGGTTCCATCTGGGAATGTAGTATTAATATTTTTTAGCGCATTGTCTAATTGTTGACATAGTTCTGGTGAAAGCAACCAATTTGCTCGGTCATCATTTATAAGGTCTTTTAGAAACATTCGTTCTGCATCAGACATAATAATCAGAGGCAAATCAGATAGAATCGATTCGACGTGCTTACCATCATCGCTTGGTTTTATTAGTATATTGGCTAAGTCTAGTTCGTACTTATCATTGGGTAATGATTTTTTATATATTTCTGTTGTTAGTAGCCTACGATGATTGATTAAATCTTCGATATCTTGTTTTGTATAGGAGACTCCGTTTATCAAATCGAGTTGAATTTGGTATTGTGTCGTAAAGGTAATAGCATTAATATCATTAAGGACTGAAGAGACATAAACACCATTTATATCAGTGTTTCTTTTAGAGGCTTGTTTCTGAAGTCCTTTTTTTGTACTATTTTTTTCTTTTGGTATAAGAAATGGATTTTCTTTTTGCTTTATTTTATAACCTTCTGGTTCTTTAAATTCTTTTTCTAAAGAAGCACATAGGTTACTGTAAAACCTCTGCTTTATACTTGGTTTGTCACTAGATATGATGTGGATATAAGGTAAGTAACTACGTAGTAAAGGAAGCCATTGCAAAATGTCTGTCGCTGTTAATTGTAATTCAATATATTCACTAGTCGTGTTTAATATGTTTATAAGTGATTTAAACTGTCGTATGAATTGATTGTATAGAGGTTCATATCCTGGAAGTGATAAGAAATGAAGGATACAACTATTATAATTGTTTTTTAAAGGTACTGGAGTTTGTATAAAATCAGAACTGTTGTATTTGGTTACCTCTAATGATTTGATGCGGTCAATACGATTTATTTGTAGATGTCCATTGTTAATACTATGAAGTATATTTTTATTTTCTCCATAATATGTTTCTACTGCCAATGGAGTAACAACTTCTTTTGGTTTACCTGGCTCATAGAATGTAAGTCTTACTTTTTTATGGCGATGTAAAGCATCTGCTAAAGGATAGAATATATCTCCATCGATGACATTGTTAGGATTATTATCTTTGAATGTAAAGTAAGTATTATTAAACCCATACATTATGGACTCTTGTTGTTGCTTAAGTGAAAACCCAGTAATTAGATACATAATCTTTTGGAGTAATATATGACCTGCAGCTGATGTGAGGGATACATTAGTATAAAAGAATACAGCCATAGCAAGCTCTTCGAGCTGCTGTTTAGTTAAACTATCAAGAATAGTATTTTTTATAGAATATAAATATCCTTTACTACGCTCCTTTTTTTCTATGACTCCTAAAGTTTCTAAGGTTTTAACTTGGCGTTTAATATATTGTTGATCCATAACCTTTTCTTTTTGAGGCTGTTTATTTCTCTGTTTATGAAGTATTTTTAGTAATTCTTCGTAGAGATTGCCATAATCAGATAGGCCTAAGTTATTAGTCAAGGTGGTAAGTGTTAGTTCCTCACTTTCTGTTAGGCCGGCTAAAATACATAATTGTACATAGATTTGTTCTGGAACAGCAGCATATAATTCATATAAATTATTTAAGTAGTTATATCCATCTATAAAATCATTTTTTTCTAAATGATGAATGCTTGCTTTACCAATTCGTTGCGTATAGATATGACGCATAATATCAAAATAATCAAGGCGACGTATGATATCGTCATGTTGGCTTCCTTTGATACCACGTACATTGGCTTTGCCTCTATTGTGATTACCAAAGGTTAAGCTACGAATAAATTGACGCATGCTAGCGAGATCGTTTAAATAATTAGTACTTGTAGCCATAATTATCTCCCTTACTCATGTATAGCCCAAACTATACAAAGATATTCTTAATTATGAATATAACATGATACAATATAAAATGTAAGGAAAATATCGTAATAAGTCCAACGTATTAAAGTTTGTTTGGATAATGGAGTATTGGGTAGGGGAAGTTCGTATGGCAATACATAATCTATTTTTAACATTTTTGAGTCCTGTAAATAATCAGGAACCTAAGCGTCTTATTAATGAAGATATAGATGATTCAATACGGGATATTATAACGACTAATGAATCTGCTCTGAAATATATCTTATATCATACATGGAAGGCTAATTTATCTTTTGATAAGATATTTTTGATTTGTACAGATGCTGTTAAGACGGGCCAGAATGGTGAGCAGTCATCATACGATATTTTTAAATCAAGAATGGCGAACTTTTACAAACAACAAGGGCAAGATGTAGATGCGCTAGAACATAGTCTTGTTCCGGTTTCTTGTGGGGGAAATCTAGATGATATAGATTTAATCAAAGAAAGTATTATCGATGTATCAAAACGTATCCTTGAATTCAAATCTAGTATTGATATGACTAAAGATAAGATATGTTTGTATATGGATACTACTGGAGGTCCACGTAATGCAGCGATGATCTTGCTAGTTATTAGTCGGATGATGGCATATCATGGAATTGTTGTAGCAGATATGTATTATTCTAGCTATAGAAGAGTAGAGCATGAACCAGATCAAATTACGGTTCATCGTGTATTGGATATCTATAATCTATTTGATATCGTGGCAGGCTTTGAGGAATTCAAATTATTTGGTAGTGCTAAAAAACTGAATGCTCACTTTAAGCCTAATGAAATGGATAATAGTGAATCAGATGCTATAAGCGATAAGGATGACAATACATCTATTATAGCCATTCATGAATTATTGTCGGCCATGGATAGTTTTTCAGAAGCTATTAATATCTCCAGTCGTGGATCCTTTGAAACATCTATTAAGCGGTTAGATGAAAGTTTAGCTTTGGTGAGTGATACAACTAATAAACTATCTAATAATAAAGACTTTGAACAAGATTTGGTAACGCTTTTAAAAGAACCTATTGAAGAATCATATGCTACATTGTTGGAACAACATAGAAAGAATACCTCTGATGAGCTAGCCTACATTGACTGGTGTTTAGACCATGATTATCTGCAACAAGCTTTAACCCTATTTTACGAATATGTGCCAGAATATGCAGTGAATAAAGGTATCATTTCATGTAACCAAACAGAATTTTATCAATACTATAAAAGTCAGAAAGAGAATAAAAAGAATATTGATAAAGATATCAGAGCACTATCTATGCAATTATTTAATACGATTAATCGTAAGAAAGGTGATAGGCTATTATCGATTATTGATAAAGAAAAAGCGTGTATTGCACTAAATGTATCTAAAGAAATTAGTAGATACATAGAAAAGATTGATAATGAGAAACGACGAATTCGTGTTATAGAAAAGGACATAGTACAGCAAAAAGAACGTTTAAATATATTTATTAATACTATGACTACTAAACTGATAGAAAATTGTGAAAAATATTTAAATGAGTATAGATTTACCTTGTATTGTCAAGATGAAAATGATACTACACAGTTTTCCTTGCTTGAATTAATACATTTTTTAAAGGATATCCTTAAAGATGCAAGCAAAATTATAAGGGTTAATGATATATTGGAGTCATTGCGAAAACATATTATTTCTGAAATTAGTAAGGGCAACAAGCATAGCGAGTATATTACTTGTGATCGAGATAATGGTTTGCTCTCTATGCGTCAGTCAAGTTCTTTTGCGTATAACACTGTATGTAATGCCATTTTAGATGTATTCCTAATTAAGAATGAAAATGGTAAGACTGACTATAAACAAGGCAAATATAAAAATTTAATATATTATAAGTTTCCAGATCTAGAAGAATGGCATATCACATATACAAAAGAGCTTATTTCAAAATATCCTCATAATAAATTAGAAATGCCTTTATTTGATATTCCAGGTGTATTTATTCCTCATGTAGATGAAAAATCAATTATTGATACATTAGAATTTATGGATCAGTATTTTGAAATTAAAAAAGCACGGAATGATACGAATCATGCTAATAAAGAAGCACAATGCAAGTATACGACCTCAAAGGAATTACGCAGAGAAATACGGAAATGTGTTGAACAAGCGAGACGATTGAGTAAATAATTAAAATAATGGCAAATACCATTCAAGTTTTAAAAGGTATTTGCCATTTATATATTATTGATTATAGTTTTGTATTTCTAGACATAAAGTCTCTTATATAACGAATCTCTTTTAAACAAAGCTTTATTTGTTCTTGTATATCAGTACTTTTTTTAAATAAACCACGTTTATTTTCCCTAGCATGGGCGGTATCATTACGACTTGCTTTGAGTATCCTATATAGATTTAATATAGTAACTATTTTTGAAATTAAGTCATGATGTTTTTTCAAAATTGGATGTAGAATAAGTCCATTTACATTACATAGAGAATTTGGAAATAAATTAAGTGGATATTGATAAGTGATAAGATCCCTAAATAAATATGTGAAAATATCTTTAGCGTTAGGATTATTAAAGATTTTAAAAAAAGCATTTCGCACTAAATAGAGCTTTTTGGAATCAGTAAATTCTATCTCATATTGTTGGTTCATTATAATTAAGTCAGTGGGAATATCTTTATCTAATTCTAATTGATTTTGTAAAAAAGCTAGTAAATACTTTCTAAATTCTAATGGCAATTGATTGATTTGTAAGATAGCTTTTCCTGAAAGCGCTAGGTTACTCATAATTTGTAGAAGTTGACTTGGAAGATTATTATTATCATTGTTATATGTCATATAATTTAAATATTCTAGAGGTTTTTTTTCTTTTTCTTCCATAATTATAGTATTGATCTCATTTAATAATTGAAGCTCTAGCTTTGGAAAATCTGTTAATTCTCGTCTTATAGGAGAATTAACAGATAGTTGCGTTCTAACACGATGAGATTCTTTTCTCAAGCTATTACTTAAATATATACGAAAACATTTTATTATTTTATTTATGATAGAGTCGGAGATTTCCTTAATTTCTTCGAATAGCGGGCCTGTTAGTTCATTAATTTTGTTGAAGTTTTTGGTAGATGCATGCCCGTTAACATCAGTTTTGGCAGTGAAGATTGTGTTGTCTAAGGAGATTATTTGTGATTTTAATATAACACGAGGTATAAATTCAGAGAATAATGCTAATGCCTGTTGTAGATAACCATTTTGGATACACCAATCAATATATATTAAATCGTCTTCTTTATCATCCATTACTGGTTTATATGTGCTTTGAATTTTATTGCTCATTAATTTTAGTGCTTCAAATTCAAAGTTTTTATGACTATTTTGGTTGTTAAGATGAGACGTTTGTTTTGATATTTCGAGTTCTGTTAGGACTGAGTTAATATCTTCCATAGCGGTTTGGAACATCCCTCGGCTAGACAAACGAATGGCCTCTGAAAAGTCACTCATAGCAGATAATAATTGCTTGATATGAGTATCTGGTGTTGGTAGTGTTTCTACATATGTTTTTAAGGTATTTACACTACCAAACTGATTAAATTCAGCGAATCCTGTAATCATATCATAAATATTATAGATGGAGTTCCCTTCATAAACTAATATTTCATCCCGTTTTGTATTGTTTTCACTTACATAAAGGTTTGCATAGAGAATAGAACCAATTTGAATACCTTGAAATGCAACTAGCCGAATGATTGCAATCATAAGCATAATGGCCGTACGAGGGCCACCTGTTAAATCAACGTGTAATATAACAGTATCCTCAGGTGGTTGAGCGTTATAATATTTCATAATAGCCGTAGACATATCGATAATACTATCTTTTAGATTATTTATATCATCAATATTTTTACATTCAATATATGTTTTAGATGTATCAAAATCAAAATGTGGTACAACATTTGATGTGTATGATTTGATTTGTTCTTCAAATATATTGAGGGTAGTTTTATTTAGGTCTGCAACTTTTGTTTTAGTCACTTCTGGTGTAGTGAAAAAATAAGTTTTTTCTAATATAAAACCTGGAGTTTCTTTATTTTTAATATTAAGCAAATATTTTAAGGCTGATTCGCTAGTTTGTAGAATGATGTTGAAAGGTGCCGTTAATTCAGGATTAATAACAGTTTTTTCTACTTTATCTCGATTAAATTTGTCACCGGCATATATGGCACTTAAAAATGTTAAATAAATATGATGCTCCATAATAATCTCCTAACCCTAATCTCTAAATGAACCTTACATGAATAATATACCAAATTATATTAAATTTATATAGATTTTCATGTTATTAATACGGAAACGGGGCTTCATAGACTTTTAGATGGATAGGTTTTTGTTTTCTAGTTTTATTGATGTTTTTGTATTACTATTTTCCTCATATGATTAAATTATAGTTTGTGAATAGACCGATGAAGCGCCGAATACATCTTTGGTAATAGAGTTTAAAGAGCCTATTAAGGTAATAGATGCAGGACAGATTTTCACAAAAGATAGTCATTTGTGAAAGATAGACCTCATGGAAAACCTACCCTTATATTGACGTAATTTCATAAAACCCTTATAATTACTATAATCTTAGAAAAATCATTTACCACCAGTATTTATCTATATTGATCGATACTTTTGATCTGGTGGGAGCACAATTTGACCGTTTACGGTATGAGGTTTTCCAAAACCTATTTTTAAGCCCCATAAATACTGGCCTTCTAAGACCTGCTGCTGCAACAGCACCTACCGTTTACGGTATTGAAACGACCGAATGTCGTACCGTACCAAGCCGTAAATTACGGCTGCAACAGCACCTACCGTTTACGGTATTGAAACAGCAGATAATTTTACTGCCATAGAATTTTGATTTGGCTGCAACAGCACCTACCGTTTACGGTATTGAAACGCGACAAAACCAATCTTCTTACCGCCCCAGTTTAATAGCTGCAACAGCACCTACCGTTTACGGTATTGAAACGCATAGATTTTAATCTTGAAGACGGCACACTTACTTGCTGCAACAGCACCTACCGTTTACGGTATTGAAACCGGTCTTCTGCAGAGTCAGCTTCTTTCATTACATGGTCGCTGCAACAGCACCTACCGTTTACGGTATTGAAACTAGATAAAGGTATTCTTGATGGCGAACCAGTCATCAAGTTGCAACAGCACCTACCGTTTACGGTATTGAAACTTATTACCATCATATTTGAAAGTAGTCAAATCTGCGTTGCAACAGCACCTACCGTTTACGGTATTGAAACAAGTCTTGAACGTCTTTAGCTACGGCTGTATTAGTATTAGTTACAACAGCACCTACAGTTTACGGTATTGAAACCCTTTTGAAATGACTTTGATACTGCCGATACCAGCGTGTTGCAATAGCGCTTACCGCTTACGGTGTGCGCAGAAGAGTGTGTGGCAGCAAAGGAGCAAAGCGACGATGAGGTCCGCACATCTCAAGTGCCTGAACGAAGTGAAGGTAAAACAAAACTAATGAGGTAATAGTCCTTACCGTTTAAGGTATTGAAACTACAGAATTAAGTTTGTGACAGTAAATCATACACTCTTCTTTGTTGCAACAGTACCTACCGCTTACGGTATTGAAACTATGCTTCACGGCAACCAGCGAAGTCGGGGAAGATACGAGTTGTAACAGCACTTACCGTTTACGGTATTGAAACAATATAGTTTGTTCTTTTACTTCTCCTTCATTAATTACATAGTTACAATAGCACTTACCGTTTACGGTATGCGCAGAAGGGTGCGAGGTAGCAGAGGAGTAAAGCGACGATGAGGTCTGCACATCTCAAGTGCCTGAACGAAGTGAAGGTAAAACAAAACTAATGAGGTAATAGTCCTTACTGTTTACGGTATTGAAACTATGCTAAGTATTCCAATTTAATTTCTTGGTTAGTTGCAACAGTACCTACCGTTTACGGTATTGAAACTCGTTTACTTTATCTAGTTGTTCTTGTTTAACCATTTGGTTGTAACAGCACTTACCGTTTACAGTATTGAAACCGACTTACGTGAATATGAATACCAGCACCATAAGTTTGTTGCAACAGCACCTACCGTTTATGGTATTATAAGAAAAATTAAATATAGTAAGATCAATAAAAACCACGGCAAATGCCGTGGTTTTTTGTTTCCTAGTTTTTCTGATTATTTTGTTCGTATTAAACCTCATATAATGTAATCAACAAAACAAGTGTTGTTATACAGGAGGTCTAGTATGGGCTTTTTTATGTTAATGTTGCTTTTGGCTTTATTGGCTGACTTTGGTGAACATCGTTAAGGAGGCAGTATGGAAAATTTACAGCAAGAATTGAAATCAATGTTGTACTTGTCTGGACGTATGAATCGTCGATCTTATTTTATGAATTTAATGATGATATTTGGTATTGGCTATATTGGTGGTCTTTGTATTAGTTTAGCTTATGTATCAAAAATTTTCTGGATGTTAGGTTGGCTGATTATGGGATATTCTGTTGTTCGTGAATTAGCGATTGCCTCTCGTCGTATTCATGATTTAAACGGGTCAACCTATCTAGCTGTTTTTTATATCACGGCTGCTATTATTGCACTTTTTGTACCAATGCTGGCTAAGATTATGCTTTTGGTGAAAGTTGGTTTGACTCTTATGCCTGGAAATAAAGAGGTTAATGATTATGGTGAAAGACCAGCCTCTATGATTATTGTTTAGAAAAGGAATATTAAAGATGACTGGATTTGTAGCTATGTTTTTCTTAGGTGTTTTATTACTTGTGATTTTTGATGCCCTTACAGGCGATAATGATAGGGATTAAATAGGTATAGGAGGTTTTGATGAGGTATCTTATTTCTTATGATATTTCTGATACTAAAACTAGAAATAAGGTAGTTAAATATTTAGAGTCCTTTTGTTACCGTGTCCAATATAGTGTATTTTTATGTGTACATGCACATGTAAAGGTAGAGTCGATTGCGAAAAAACTTGAGATATTAACTAGATATGATGAAACAAAGCGTCTTCTTATCGTCTCTATCTCAGATACCGCCAAGACACCTATATGGTGTAATGAAACGATTCCATTAGAAGCGGATAAGATATTAATTGTTTAACTTTTGAAGGAGATTGTGATGTTAGAAACTTTATATGTAATGACTCCAGGCGTATCAATAGGACAAAATGGAGGCTTATTAGTTTTAGAAAAGGACCATGCTATCATTAAAGAAATTCCTATGGCAACAGTAGGTAGCCTAGTATTGGGGAGAACCATACAGATTTCTACACAAGTTATGTTTTCTTTAGTGAAACAAGGATCTCTTATTCAATTTGTAGATCATAAGTATCAACTCGTAGGAACTTTGGGTGATGAGCATACAATATTGCAACGCTTGTTGTGGCAAGTAGAATGTTTTCAGAATAAAGAATTTGCCTTAAGTGGTGCAAAGTATATAGTTAAACATAAGATTAAAGGGCAAATTTCCTTATTAAACCAATATAAGAAAAGTAGAGAGATTTCAAATTTTAAGGCCATAAATCATACCTTGCATGCCTTGCTAAAACGCGTAGATAGAACAAAGAAGGTAGAAACATTACGTGGTATAGAGGGACTTGCATCTAGAACTTATTTTTCTGTATTTGGTTTTTTATTATCTGAACCATGGCAGTTCTCTGGAAGAAACCTATATCCAAGTACGGATCCGGTAAATGCAATTTTAAGTTATGGCTATTCCTTTTTAGAACGTGAAGTAAGAGCCTCTTTATTAGCAGTAGGCTTAGATGTACGTATTGGTGTGCTACATAGTACAAATAATAGAAAGGATAGCTTTGTGTATGATGTAATGGATATCTTTAGACAAGATATAATTGATCGATTTGTATTAAAGCTATTGAATCGTCATATGTTAAGTCTTGAAGATTTTGATATATCAGAACAAGGGTGTTTTTTATCTAAATCGGCTAACAAGAAATGGATTAAGCTTTATGAAGAATATATGGATACTGAGGTTACTCGTCTTGATAACGTAACACCACGAAAGTGGATACAACGAGAGGTTCAATCTTTTATGGCGTATCTTCAAGCAATAGAGGTACATATGCCTAAACATGATTGTGAAAATATATCTTAATAATGATGGGCTGATTCACATTTTTGTATGTGCTATTAGCCCATTTAGTATATGTAATTATATATGAAGTATAAAAAATGAAAAATCTTTCATAAATCACATACTTATGAGTGATTTTTTTCTTAGCTTTTGCTATTATTTAAAATGAAGATATAATGAATTCGCATTGACATAAACTAATATAGAGAGGAGTGCTTATGTTTATCAATCATACCAATCACCTGTCACAATATTGGTCGCATGCTCAATTGACTGCGGCATGTGAATATGGAGATATTTTGGACTTACCGTTTCCTAGTGTTGATCCACAAGCATCCTCTTCAGAGGTACTAGAGTTAGCTCAAGAGTATGCAGGTCGTATTATTGCATTGCATCCTTCTGCTGTATTATGCCAAGGAGAATTTGTTTATTGTCATGCTCTAGTAGAGCGGCTACTGGCCGCAGGAATAACTGTATTAGCAGCCACTAGCGAACGTGTTGTAGAAGAGTTTTATCATAATGGTATAAACGAAAAAAGGATTGACTTTCAGTTTGTCCAATTTCGGGAGTATAGTCGTTAATAATTGCTGTTTGTAGTTAAGGAGTGAGTATATGCAAGTAAATGCTATCTTGTTTGATGTACAGTCGATTCAAAAGTACATATTTGCAAACAATAAACTGAAAGCTAATGTTGGAGCTTCGTATATTGTGGATCGATTGTTTGAGGATGTATTGTGTAAAGATATTATCTTAAAATTCGAACCTGGAGCTGATATTACATCTTGGAAAATAAGACGTGATAGTATTACATCCATTCCAACACCTGTATATGTTGCCTATATTGGTGGTGGTAAGGCGTTGATTCTTATTGATAATGATCATGTAAATAAGATTGAGGATATCATTAAGAATTTTACATCACAAGTATTGACTCAATATCCAGGTCTCAAGGTGGGAGTAACAACAGGTCCAATTACACTTGAAAAGGATCAGTTTAGTATAGATGAACATCAATTGTTTAAGCAATTGAAAAATAACCAATATACATTAAATCCGATATTACGACCTGCTAATACCGGTTTAACTGCTATTTGTGATTATAGTGGTGATACCGCTGATACAGTTATAAACTTTGATGATGGGAAGCGATTGGTATCCACATCGTTTATTTCTAAATTTAATGCCTTTGGAGCAGCTAATACACGTCTAAAAAAAGATTTATTTGGTACTGAGGATATCGAATGGGTATTTCCAGCAGAATTTGATGAATTAGGTCAGAATAAATCGACTGAAAAGAGTAAAACTGGTATTAATGACATCGCTATCGTCCATATTGATGGTAATAATATGGGGGCTAGATTTATTAGTTGTGATGGATTAGAAGAACGTAGTGCACTATCTGAAAAGGTAGCAACTAAGACCTTGGAAAGTTTCAAATCTCTAATACAATGGATTATTGATAAATATGATGTTCTTACTAAGAATCTTGAATTAAAAGATAAAATGTTGCCAATCCGACCAATCATTGTTGGTGGGGACGATATTACCTTTGTTTGTAATGCTCGCATTGCCGTGCAAGTAGCTCACTATTTAATGCAAGAACTCTTAAGTGATAAGAATGGTCTGTCTATTTCCTCTTGTGCAGGCATTGCCGTAATTCCTACATCATATCCTTTCTTTAGAGGATATCAGATGGCAGAACAATTATGTGATAGCGCAAAGTCTAAAATGCGTACATATAACAAAGATAATGAAGTGAGTGAATCTTGTTGGATGGATTTTGCCTTCCTTCATGGTGAAACCGCTCCTACATTAGAGCAGTTTTTCGCTAATGAATATAGTAGCTTAGCAGGAAATATGCACTTTGGTCCATACCGTGTATATGTTGCGACAGACAGTGCAGCTACTAAAGATATGGAAGCTTTACATCAATTATTAGATTGCACAGCTCAATTCAATGAAGGCAAGGTTATGGCGCAAAATAAAGTTAAAGAATTGCGCTCCGTATTACAAGACAATGAACATATGTGGACTCTATTCCTCGAGCAGTTACGCAATACTAATAAATCTATGCCTACTATAGCTGGGTGGGATGCTTTCCAAGAAAAACTATGGGCTAAGGTAAATGGTGAAAGGCGTACGCCGTATGTAGATGCCATCGAATTAATGGATTATATTTTGCCTGGATTGGAGTAAGTATGTACACATTAACTATTAAATTATTGTCGCCAACGATGCTTATGTCTGGACAAGGCGATGTGAATACGGACAGCACTATCGTTCATGATCGTTATGGAATTCCTTTTATTCCTGCTAAACGTGTGCGGGGTGTTTTATATGAAAGTGCCCTTGAAGTAGCTGAAATGATGCACGCTGCAGGTTTGAATACTTTTACTATTGATGATGTAAAGGTATTGTTTAATCGCCTCGAAGGTGCAGAGGATAACCCTAGATTATCTATTTCTAATTTAACTATTGCTGACTATTATGTGGTAGCTGGCGAATTAGCGGCTCTTGAAGAGCAATATCCAGACGTATTTACAAAGGAACGTGTTCTTGAAGAGTATACATCTATGCGTTATTACACATCTATCGATCAAGTAACAGGTACAGCTTTAGAGGGAACACTACATAACTCTCGCGTTCTCAACAGAGGTCTTGCCTTTAGTGGTCAAATCGGTGTGGAAGATATGACGGAAACAGAGCGATTGATTTTAGCATGTGCAGTACGTAATTTGACTGGCATTGGTGGTAAACGTAACCGTGGTTTTGGTCAAGTAGAATGCACGATTGATGATACATCTTTTGATTTAGAAACTTTAGGGGGTACATTATGGAACAAGTAAATATTATGATTACTGTTAAATCCCCAACACTTATTGCGAATTCCTCCACGGCAGGTGTACTAACATCAACGCGTGGCTCCATTGATGGTCGAGTATTACGTGGCCTTTTTGCATCTCAGTTTATTTCTTCCCATAAACTTGGTAGAGAAGCTCATAAAAACCAAGATTTTATGAAGCTATTCTATGGTGATTTACGCTTTGTTGCGGCCTATAAAGATACACCAAAAGGTACGTCTTTCCCAGCGCCGTTGAGCTTACAAAAGAACAAAAATGCAGAAGGCTATGCTAGCGATGCTGTAGTAGACTTCTACACAGGTAAAGATCTTTTGGGCTTTAAAGGCGTTAAAGGTTTTGTCGTTGTAGATGGTAAAGAATGCAGTCCTGTACAAATTGAAACGGCTATTAAATTGCATATGTCTCGTTCCTTAGAACAAGAACGTGTACAAGGTCGCAGTAAAGATGGCAATATTTTTAACTATGAATATCTTGAGCCAAATCAAGTGTTCGTTGGTTCTGTAGTGGGGCCTAAAGCAGCATTAGAGGAGTTTGTTCGTCAATTCCCTAAACAGTTAGATTGTCATATTGGTCGTTCTCGTCGTACTGAATATGGTCACTGTCTAGTTGAAATTGGTGATATTACTGCTGTTCCAATGCCAGTAAACAATGGTAATTCTGTATATGTACGCCTTCATACGCCATTAGTATTAGGTAATGAATCTATTGGACATGTAGTGGCACAAGCAGTACAACCGCTTGGTACAGATATCTCTGTAGGTGATGTGTTTGCCTCTTACCAAGAGGAGCAAAGCTTCAATAGTATTTGGGGTGTTCGTAGTAGTGCTGAATCATCTGCAGTTGCTGGTAGTATCGTAGCGCTTGTAAAGGCATCCGGCTGGTCTCAAGATGATCTAAATACATTACAACATATCTTGTATAACGGCATAGGTACACGCCTTCAAGAGGGCTATGGTCAAGGTCGTTTGTGGATTCCTGGCGAATTCAAGATGGTGAAACTAGGCAAGCAAGAAGCGCCTACGCTCAAATCTTTACATGCATCAACACAAGATATCGGTAAAAAAGTATTGGAAAAACAAGTTATTGTAAATGCTCGTTTGCGTGCTGCTCACGATGTAGATACTTATATTAAACGCACCATGATTAGAGCAGGTGTATCTAAACATTTTGCATCTGTACTGTTAGCTGAGCTTGGCACAAATCATGAAACAGGTCATAAGCAATTACAACAATTTTTGGCAGATAAGAAGGCAGAAGGCCAAAAGAAGAATGAGCCAAGAGTAATTGAAAAGAACTTGCGCGAGTTCCATTTAGATCATGCCTATACACGCAGTGAAACAAAACGAGTTAACTTGATGGAGTACATCATCGATTTTGATGCTCCTACATTAGTGGCGGCTTGTTTGGCAAAATCTGGTGAAAGTGGTACATATTACGAAATTCCTGCTGAATTAGTTGATATGGTAGGTCTCGATAAACAAAAACTTTCAAATGTAGTGGCCTACGAATATTGGACATATTTCTTTAGACATATTAGAAAGATTAAGTAAGGAGGACCGTCGTATGTTAAACTCTGCAAGTATAATGGGGCGGTACACTCTAACTGGTACTGTCAAACTTACAAGCCCTCTCGTTATTCGAGCTGGTGTTAGTAATGATATTTTAAATGATACGGTAGATGATATTGTAGTAACCTATCACGATGGTCAACCATTTATTCCCGGCACATCCTTGGCAGGTGTGTTGCGTCAAGCAATTCAAGGTTTTGAACCTATTTCAGAAGATGTATTGTTTGGATCTATTGATGATAAAGGGACACAAAGTGCACTACAGATTAATGATATTCCATTAGATAATACAAATATTGTCGTTCGTGATGGTATTCGTATAGCTGATGTGCGTGGTGTTACTGAAGATGGCGCTAAATATGACTTTGAAGTTATCGAATCTGGTGCGACTGGTCAGTTGCGTATCGATTGCGTAATCCGTCAATGCCACGAAAATCAGGTAGATACAATTGAGCGAGCTCTTGTGGCACTAGCAAATCTACTTAAAAATGGTATCTCCATTGGTGCTCGTACGGTAAATGGTTTAGGCCGCGTAGCATGTAAAGATATTTCTTTAGAGCATTATGATTTCACTAAGCCGGAACATGTAAAAGCGTGGTTACTACGCAAAGCTGGTACAGCTGTTGCTATTCCTGAACGGCGCATGGTTGCTGATAAAGATCTTGTTATTGATATGGAATGCTACTTAGAAGATACAGTTTTTATTAAATCTATCTTTGAAGATGTATGGGAGGAGTATTCTAAATCTCTCTTTATTCCTGGGACATCTATTAAAGGTGTATTACGTCATCAATGTTGCAATATTTTGCATGCCATAGACTTATCTAATACTGTGGCAAAAAATTTGTTTGGTTATAGTGATAATCAGGATAGTCGTAAAGGACGATTAACGGTTGATGAAGTATATGTAGATACTACTTATAGACAAGAAGAACAGACTCGTATCCGTATAGACCGCTTTACTGGTGGGGTTATGACTGGTGCTTTATTCCAAGACCATCCTATTCGTAATACAAAAGGAAAACAGTTAACATTCCCATTGCGTATGACTGTTAAAGACTGTAGTGATAGTGAAGCGGGCCTTGTGCTGCTCCTCGTAAAAGATCTTATGACAGGTCAAATTACGTTGGGCGCTAATCGTACAATCGGTTATGGCCGCATTAAAGGTAACTCTGTTACTGTTCAATATCATGGTGAAAGCTATGGTATCGATAGCACTGGTAAGGTTACGGAAGGTGAAGCTAATAAACTAGAAGCATTGGTACAAGCGTTACATCAATCTACAGAAGATACTATGCTAGCTAAGGAGGGTGCGCATGAGTAAACAATTACATAGCCATGAAGGTGTATATACACGTACTTGCGGCACATGTGGTCCTACAGCTAATGTGAATGTACTAGCTGTAGTAAAAGAACAGATGAAACAAGAGGGGCTAGTTATTACATGGTCTGTACATGAAGTTAAATGGGGTTATTACAAGCAAGGTGGGTTCCAATTTTCTGATGGTACAACTGATGTAGACTTGGCATATCTACAAGATATGCGTATCTTTAATGAAACGGAAGAATTACGTCTCACTGTACAACATGGTGAGATTGTATATCGCTATATTAACGATGAAGTTGGTGAACCTGTAACATACGTTGACTCTTCCTCTCGAATGATTGGTGAAGTTGATGCAGGTCGTACGCAGTTGAATCGAGTAGAAGGCTTTACAAGCCTAGTTGATACAGGCCGTAAACTTTCACAAATTATCCCTGTATCCACTGCAAAACAATACTGTTATTTAACAACACGTAATTACATTGGCTATTTAGATAATCATCAAGCGAGCTATACAGATTATCGATATATCAAAATAGTAGCTAAGGAGGTCTAGTATGGCAAAAACGATGGCAGATAAAGCAAAGGCTAGTCGTAGCCATATGGCAAAAGTCAATGGTGAGAACTTTGTAGATAAACAAAATAATACAAAGAATAGAAATTATAGAAATCCTTCAAATTATAATCAACAGTCAAATAATGGAAATAGTTTTGGTAATAAAAGAGTGAAATCTACAGAACCCGTTTCTGTACCATATAATTTTATAGGTTTACCAAAACAAGTAATACCGGCCGAGTTTTTTGAATTGGATTCATATAGCGCTGAAGAATTAAAAGAATTATATAGACAACATGTTTTAGATAATGGTAAAAATTCGGGTTATATAGATATTGATATTCTTACACAGACTCCATTATTTATAGGTGGCAAAGTTATAACAAAAGGAAATCAAGAGTATCAAGAGTTTTTTGGTGGAATAGAGAATCCAATCATACCTGGCAGTAGCATAAAAAGTATGATTAAGCAGATTTTAAAAATTACCACTGCAAGTAAATTTAATGCATATGATAGTAAAACGGGAATAGGTGATTTTGAGGATAAAAGATTATATTTTAGAGGTTTAGCTAGTCCCGTTAAAGAGCTACGTAAGCATTATGATTCTAGTATGGTTGAAAGTGTAACTGAGAATGGCAAGCAACAATCATTAACAAAAGCAAAAGCAGGATTCCTTATAAAAACAATTAAGAACGAATGTTTTATTGTAAATGCTAACTTTAAAATTCTTTTATATAAAAATTATCCTGAGTTAAGTGCTAAGAAGAATCAAGCTAGTATTGAATGGAAAGACCAGAGTGTAAATATTCATACTGGCTCTATGAATAGAAAAGCATCCTTTGTACAGATTGCAAAGCCTGGAAATTTTAAAAATAGAAGTATTTCTGTTCCTGAATCAGTTATTAATAGCTATATTTATGATAGTAGTCGTACAACACTTAATTTGTTAGATATAGAAAATGGCAAATCAGGAAGTGTGGCTAAAACATATACAGGATGTTCGGATATCACTTATGTTGTTCCTTGTTTTTATAAGGAAAAATCTAATGTAGTAGAACATTTTGGTCATGGACGTTTCTATCGAATTGCTTATGATTTAAATATAAAGGATCACTTGCCAGAATCTTTGAAACGTCAAAGTCATATAGTTGATTTAACGGATAGTATTTTAGGATATGCAGATAATTGGGCTGGGAGAGTATCTTTTTCTGAGGCTCACTTAGATAATAAACCTATGTGGTGTGAAGCGAGTTTACCTCATCCATTAATGAGTCCAAAACCAACATCTTTCCAATTATATTTGGAACAAAATATGGATTCTCTGACCTCAAATTATAATCATTGGGGAATGAAAACGGGTGCTATTAGAGGTTATAAATTATATTGGCACCAACCTTTATCAAAGTCTCATGCATGGAAAATAGGTAAAGACGATCCAGTTATTAAAAATTCTAAATATATACAACCAATTGATTCTAATATGAATTTTAGTAGTAGGGTGTATTTTAATGACCTTAGTGAGGTAGAGTTAGGTGCATTATTGTTCGCATTGAGTCTTGATTCTTATGCTAGTGAAAAACAAAGTATATCTTATAAACTTGGTATGGGGAAATCGATAGGTTTGGGTAGTATTAAGTTGACGTATTCTTTGCATATTCAAGATAAATCAACTAGATATAAAACGTTATTTGATAGTGATAAATGGCAATTAGGATCAAAAGATATTTCGAAAGATAGATTTATTCAGGCTTTTATCGAGTATAGAAATGAAAAACTTGGAGTAGAGTGTTCGAGCTATTCTAAAATGTTTGAGGATTTACTTTTAATGATGGATTGGAATTTAGCTAATGGTCCAACAGCAATAAAAAAATGGGGAGAAGCAATGACAATGATGTCTATTGATAATGATCCACACAAACGATTTAAAGATAGAAGTAAGTTAGGAACACCAAGTGAATTTTTTGAAGCTTGGCGTAAAAAATAATGCTAGGCTCTGTTGTTATTAAGCTTGAAGCTCAGAATAGAGGTAGATTACCTGTCTTTCCTGGGCGATACCTACATGCAGCGTTTTTCTCTATTCTGAGTCATATAGATGTAGATGAGGCTACATGGTGGCATGATATGGAAGGGATAAAACCTTTTACAGTACAGTTATCCTTGAAAGAGCATCATCAAGATAACTCCATTCGATGTGGAGATATCTTATACTTACATATTTCTGTATGGCATAGTGAGTTATGGGGCTTACTAGAACGTATACCTAAGGGATTAGAGGTTATTTTGGGGCGTTTACGTACTGCATCTATAGGTATTCATTATAGAACACCTTTCAATTTACCTTTGAAGGTAGATAATGAGTTGGAACTCATTAGCCGACGCCTTTCTGCAAAACAACCGAAACGCATTACTTTTAAGTTTATGATTCCTACATCCTTTAATGGGACACATGGGGAGATAACATTTCCTACATCAAGTCTTATTTTTGCTTCAATCGTAGATAAATGGAATGCTGGAGATATGAAGGGCTTTCTGGATAAGGAGTTGATTAGAGCCGTTGCTAACAAGGTTATCCTTAAGTATTGGGAAGGGCATACAAAACAAGTATTCTATGGCCGTGACCGAGGACTTACTGGCTTTGTAGGTAAATTTATCTTTGATATATCTAATCTTACAGAAGAAGAAAATCAACTTATCACTGTTTTGGCACTTTTTGGTCAGCATTGTGGTATTGGTCGATTATCTAGCCAAGGTCTTGGCCAAGTGCGTGTGACATTACAAAATAAATAGAGTTTATAGCTAATACAACTGAACTCAATTGGAGTTCAAATATAGTTACTCTCAATCAAAGAGGCCTTAGAGGCATCTGTTATAGATGTCTCTGAGGTCTCTTTTTTGTTCCTAGTTTTTTTGATTATCTGTATCTCTCCATAATCCGTATAATGAACACACAAGTTAAGCCTGAGGGGCGAAACATCACGTAATCATTTTTACCTCCTTTAAATAATAGTGATAATTCTCCTTTTCAAATAAAAATTTCTCCTCTTTACATATATTGCCTCCCTAAGGTATGAGGACGTCTTTGACGGATTGAAATTTAGTGATGCTCGTCCCCCAGGTTTAACAATAATTATGTAGTTTGTATACATGGAGGATCTTATGGAACAGTTGATTAAACGTTTTACCTTATCTAGTAATGCACATTTATGTCGAGATTGTGTTGGTTATTATCGTGACTTGTATTTGGGCTATCGTGAGCCGGGAAATCCTGATTTTCTTAATACCTTAAAAAATACATTGAATAATTATTGTCCTAGTGTCCTAAAATCTGCCCGTCAGGAAGTGTATGATAGAGTGAGAAGGGATATTCCCGATATTATGAAAGCGGAAGACCTTGAGGAGGCGGTGATTGCCGTTGTACCAAGATCTAAAGCTTTTATGTCACCTAATCAGTTAGGCTTCCGCGATGCGGTGCAAGAGTGTGTCAAAATACTACAGGCCAACGGATATGCAGGTATAACTGATGGCATTGGATGTATTACGCGGCATACAGATACGAAGACAACACATATTCATAAATTTTTACCAGGCTTTGATAATTGCGGTAGCGAGCCCTATGTAGGGATTACGAATGACACTTGTCATATTGATAGCAACGCAGTTCGAGGCAAAACGGTTATTTTAATTGATGATATTTATACGAAAACAGTGAACGTTGATGAGGATTGTATTCAAGCGTTGTATGACGCGGGCGCAGCTCGTGTTGTATTCTACGCTGTGGCATATACCTACCGTCGTTCTTCTTATAGAAAAGGGGCATAATATGAACATTTCACCGATAGCTTTAAAAATCTGGGCCGTCCATAATACGACGAGTCGCATTACAACGAGAAAGAGTTTTCACGATACTTGGAAAACAGAGGATGAATTCATTGCCATGATGCGTGACATTCCCAATATCGATGATGTAGTACATGAACTATCCGTTGCGGTTGATGACATGGACTGGATGGATGGTGCGGTATGCTGCTTTGATGCGGATTTTCCTGTTATTAATGAAAGCGCCCCTAAGGGCGATCGTCCCTATCTCTTGTTTTACAAGGGTGACTTGTCTCTGTTGAGCGATTTAAATCGTAATGTAGCGGTCATTGGTTATACAACGCCGAATGAGGACATCATTGCTCGTGAAAGCAAGATTGTTGACCGATTAGTACAGCGCGGTCAGCATATCGTGAGCGGCCTTGCAAAAGGTTGTGATGCCATTGGGCATACGGTTTGTATGGATTGCGGTGGAAAAACGATTGCCATCTTGCCTTCACCATTAGATGCGATTTCTCCGGCAGCCCATCGTGAGATGGCTCATCGAATTGTAGAAGAAGGTGGCCTTATTATTTCTGAATATTACAATGGTCCCCGTAGTCGTCATGAAGCCATAAACCGCTATGTGGAGCGAGATCGGTTGCAAGCATTGTTCGCCAAGGCTGTAGTACTCATCGCAAGCTATGAAGGCCGAGATGGAGACAGTGGTTCCCGTCATGCTATGGGAAAAGCACATTCTTATGGACATCTGGCCTGTGCTATGTACGATGAAACAACAGACAGTGAAGTATTAGAGATGAAACTAAACCGTAGCTTGCTTTCACAACAAAAAGCGCGACAACTGGTGACAAATCCAGAGGGGATAGGTGCAGCCGGATATACATCGGTAACGGTGGATGACCTAGTAAGCCTTGTAAATCCAGCGCTAAAGGCGCAGCAAAAATTATTTTGATATAGATGACTAAAGGAGGTTCTTATGTTTCACATTGTAGATGTAGATAATACATTGGTTTTTACCGACGAATTAAATACAGCTGGTTATGTACATGCGTTAGCATATATGGCATTAGAACCTCGTAAGGTCGTGCCACGCATCACCGGTGAAATCGTACAGGAATGGTATCCCCAGCTGTCAGAGTATGACTTAGTTCATATGGCTACCCTAAAACAGGCGTATGTAGAAAGCCACTTGGATATGTCTCAGTTAAATGACTCTGTAGCTCGTGTGCTCAGCACATATGGCAGTGAACGTTGTGCCTTATGGACCGCGGCTAATCCTGAACGGATCCGCATGTTGCTAAGACACCATATGGTCACTGATTATAGGGCGATACGCTTTAGCAATAAAACAGAGAACGATATAGCTCATGCGGTGCAAGATTTCTGTGTGCTCTTTGACTGTGAACCAGAGGAACTATGCTTTCACGAAGACAATCCTGAGGTTATTAACCATCTGCGAAAGCTAGGCATGACCGTAATGGCTGTTGAAGCAAAAGCGGTTGCATAGGGTGGTAATAAATAAAGAAATAAAGAAACAAAGAATTAATGATATAGGATTATATTGTAATAATAGAAGCACTATTTGTTATATGTTAAACAGTTTGAATAAAGCGAATTTGTTATTATGTAGTATTACGGACAGGGAGGATTTATGAGATTTTTAACCTTAAGTACAACAGGTATATTTAATGCTATACGACCATCGTTGTTTCCACCTATAGAAGGAAAGGAAACAACGACATTTTTGCTTGCCTTGGAGTACAATGTTCCAGTTATCCCCTTTTTTGTAAATGATCCAGAGGAGATAGCGGCAGCTCGTGAGGACCTTGAGTTAGAGCGGCAACGTATTCGAGCATTTGTAAAAGCACTTTATAATGATTTTGGAAAACCTGTTATGGAACTTAGGACAGAGGTCATTAGCTGTTTGCCAGAGTTTATCAAGCATGGCACCTATAATGGTGAAGTATTATTATCTAAACCGCGTAAAGGGTCGTATAGAGTGTATCCTATGTACAAAAGCTATAGAGGTCGTAAGATGCTATTCCAAAAGCATAGATCACCTAAGGATGAGGCTCAATATATACATGACCATATGCTTCGATATTTTCTTAATAGATTCTTTTCAACAGATGGAATTTGCGGATGTATAACAGGTGTGGATCATATTGATACACCTTTATCCGTTACAATAGTGCAACAAATATTGGAGGATGTTGAGCGTGATATCATGCCTGATTCCGTGTCTGTTTCATTCGTTCCTAATACGTATACAATGAATGAGCCTACATTGATTAATTCGGAATTCTTATTAATCGCTGATGCATTAGGAGCTTATATGGTACAAGGTATGGAAGGTGAGACGGAAAGTGAGCAGTTGGCAAATTTAACTAAGGATAAGTTCTTCTCTGATGTTTGTGAAAGCTTATATAAGCATTTTATTTTTATTAGTGACTGTTCTAAAATAGCTGTTTATGATGAGTGGAATATTTGGGTAGATAAATTGTTAGAGATCTATTCAAGAAATCAATATTCACAGCTACATCGTCTGCTACAGAACGAGGTGCCATCCTATAATGATGGAGTTATAGGGTATGTAAAAAATTATCATATTGGACCGTTGCTCGATCGACTTGTGAATGACCTTACAAGAGACCGGTTGAATATTCCGTTGTATCCAAAACCTGACCAACGTCAATCATACCTTGATTTTATACTGCGTTATGGGAATTCATTACAGTCAACTATTGAAGATATATGTAAACAAGGTGGCGATGGTAGCGATATCTATAGATACCAGGATTTAGCTACTGTTTTGACATTAGATGCACGTTTATGCTGTACGTTTTACTGTATGATTGATGCATGTTGTACGGCTCTTAAGAAATATATGTATACCGCTATCATACCTATTGTGGATAAATTAGATGAAAAGTTAGCTAAGGTTCAAATCTCGGCTACTGACACATGGCAAGTTGAGTATGTGGTAAAATTATCACGCATATCCCAGTGGTATCGTGCGTTAGCATATGCTTTTACAGGCAATGAAAATGCGGACACAATATTTAAAGACTTGATGGATATGCAGGAAAAAGATCCCGTTAAGCATCAGCAATATTTAGATCCTATTCTTATGGGGGGCACAAACCCTGAACATGCCTTTAGTGTAGACAGTTTACGGTATGTATTATTGCACTATTATGTGGAAACAAAGAATAGACTTGGTTATGAGCGTTATATTAAAGAGATGTATCCGTCGGTATTTGATTTAGAATTTGATTATTATGCACAAATGCGTGCTCTATTAGACCTTAACGAAGATGGGTTTGATGCCAACTATTCCAACATGGATTTCTATTTATGGTTGAAAGCACTTTGTACGTTCCACTTAGACCATATTGATAAAGAATTCTGGAATGAAATGGCTAGCCGATGGGAAAAACCAGACAAAATATCCTATTTGTTTGGTGTAGACTATTATATATTGTGCACTAAATATATGGTTAAACTCGCTATTCGTTTTGGGGATACTCAACGAGCAGAGCGATATAAGCGAGAGATAGTTGATGCTATTTCTGAAGTAGCATGTGAAATTGATGATGCCCCTAGTGACTATAAATGGCCTTTATTCGAGTACTATATAATGGCTCAAATTAATGAGACCCTGGGTCATCTAGATTTAGCCAAAGAAGAGTACCATAAAGCATACAATCTGGCTATGTTCTCTAAAGCAAGCTGGCAGCAATACGAAGCCGATAACGGTGGAATTTGGAAATCCAATGAAGACTTTAACTTTGGAGTTCCAGAACTGAAACTTAAAGACTGGATCAAAGAAAATACAGTAACTTATGACACCATAGAAGAATACAAACAAAACCTGAGTAAATATATGACCTATATATTTGATTAGTAATCTATTAGTCTATTAGTTTACTAGTCCGTGTAAAAGCCACCTAGCACTTTGTTAGGTGGCTTTCTCTCTTTGCCGCATAATAAAAACAGAAAAATATTAAATATTAATATAACGTACCTCGTTGGGGTTTAATGAGAGGAAAATGAATTAAATGTTGACGCAAAATCTGAAAAACTTTATAATTACTGTAACCTTAGAAAAATCATTTACCACCAGTATTTACCTATGCTCATCGGCATTTCTGATTAAATGGGAGGAAAAACTGACCGTTTACGGTGTGAGGTTTGCCAAAACCTAAATCTAAGCCCCATAAATACTGGCCCTCTGAGGCACGCTGTTGCAACAGTGCTTACCGTTTACGGTATTGAAACTGAAAATCATTATGCAGTCTTTGCTTAAATCAAGAGAAGTTGCAACAGTGCTTACCGTTTACGGTATTGAAACCTACGACCTCGAAGCAATTGATGATATAAGAATTTTGTTGCAACAGTGCTTACCGTTTACGGTATTGAAACTACTAAGCCGTAAATTACGCAAAAAAAGAAAAGGAAGTTGCAACAGTGCTTACCGTTTACGGTATTGAAACTTGTCGAAGCTAGTGAAAGCATCTGGACGAACAGCTTGTTGTAACAGTACTTACCGTTTACGGTATTGAAACTATTAATATTCGAATTCTACTTCAGTAGATGCATTAGCGTTGCAACAGCCCTTACCGTTTACGGTATTGAAACTTATCGAATTTAACACGTGGGGAAAGAATTACGTTAAGTCGCAATAGCTCTCACCGTTTACGGTATTGAAACTAAATAACTGCCTCCCTTATAAGACAGTATCCAAGTTGCAATAGTAATTACTGTTTACGGTATGTGCTGAAGGGTGCGAGACAGCAGAGAAGCAAAGCGACGATGAGGTCCGCGCATATCAAGTACCTGAACGAAGTGAAGGTAAAACGATGGTCATTAATTAACAGAGCTTACCGTTTACGGTATTGAAACTCAATGACAGCGTTTAATACATTTAATAAGTTTTTCAGTCATAACAGTACCTACCGTTTACGGTATTGAAACAGGCAAACCACAAAATGAACACTAGCAATATTTATCGTTGCAACAATGCTTACCATTTATGGTATTGAAACACCCAATCACCGCAGTTTTCACAGCAGTAATAGTTAGTTGTAATGGTGCTTACGTATGGTATGTACTAAAGAGTGTACGATAGCAAAGCGATAATAAGTCCGCACATTCTATGGAAATGAACACAGTTAAGATAAAACGAAATTGATGTAGTAATAGTGCTTACTATTTATGGTATTGAAACGCATCGAATAATACTGCAACGTATTCATCCAATAATCTTTGTTGAAAGAGCATTTACCATTTACAGTATGCGCCGAAGGGTGTGAAACAGCAGAGGCGGATAGCGATGATGAGGCCTGTATATCTCAAGTTTTTTGATTAAACAATAGCCAAAGGCTCTACCAATTTAGGTAGAGCCTTTTTTGTCTTAATTCATATAGTTTTTGTTTAACACTAATAGGTTTTAAGTTATAGATTCATTTGTAAAATGAATTAATGATGAATAAGTCATTGAAATAACAATAAGTTACTTTTATAATTAAAAGGTATTAATAAATTTACTATATTGCTAATGTATAGGGGTTATTGGGGAGTTATAATGAATAAAAAGTGTTTATTGTTAGCCAGTGTTGTGTCTGTATTGAGTGTGAATGGTTTAACGGTTCATGCAGATTCTACTG
>PVMO01020029.1_pt1 | contig 27970 bp, 23 predicted proteins | sample 1853421 | NCBI WGS metagenome assembly PVMO01 (sample SAMN08533511, study PRJNA380276) | Human gut metagenome, whole genome shotgun sequencing project.
GCTTTTGTCTTTGTCAAGAACTTTTTTATTTTTCTTTTGCTGTTTGTGAGTCACTCATCCGCTTCTCTTCGACAGCTCATTTATGTTATCACATCAAACTTTTCTGTCAACCACTTTTTAACAATTCTTATAAGTTTTTATTAGTTCTTCTTATAAGCTGCTCTTTTGAACTTTCTTTCCTCAGGGACTGTCCGCCTCCGCGCCTTCCTCTAAAGTAAGCTTTCGTTCTATAGTTTTCAGTGCCGTTCTCAGCGACGAATGTTATCTTAACACAGCCGTTTTTAATTGTCAATGTTTTTTATATATTTCATGCAATTCAGAATATTCTGAAAATTAGCATCTGCGTTCTCCGACCCTAACAGATTTTGCAAGCTTGCTTGCAATAAACTGGTAGGGTTGGGGAACATAGGGCGAATGCCCTTAACCGAAAGGACGTCAGTTCTTTCGGTTGTTGCAGATGCGTAACATACATTCCAAAACACGACAGCTATTGCAAGCTTGCTTGCAGTAAGCTGATAGGGTTGGGGAACATAGGGCGAATGCCCTTAACCGAAAGGACGTCAGTTCTTTCGGTTGTTGCTGATGCGTAATCTGCGTTTCCAAATGCTACGAATATTGCATGCTTACTTATTTGTCACAAACAGCATACTCAGTAATGCAATTCCGACTACCTCAACCACTGCTCCGATTCCATTGATCATGCTCATTCTCTTCTTTGGAAATATTTTTCCAAGAAATGCAAAGAGCACTGCTCCCACCCCACTGCCAAGTGTATTTCCGATTAAATCTGTAATATCACTTACGCCAATAGAGAATATCCACTGTACTGTCTCAAATGTCAGGCTCACAAAAAATGATGCTCCGATCCCCAGCCACCATTTTCTTTTATCAAGAAATGCAGTGAAGTAAACTCCTGCCGGAACAAATATCAGTATATTGTATATAACCTCTTTCATATGTGTTATATACGCAACACTTGTTTCGTAATGAAATGGGATTAGATTTAGTTGTCTTAAATGTGGGATTTCTTCTATAGTAAATGCAAACTTAAACAGCACAAGCCATGTCAGTAAGAAGAGATATGCTCCAAATACAATATATGATATCATTTTACTTCTATTATTTTCCCATCGTTTTTCTATTTTCATTTTTTCTCCAATACCTTCCTTGAACTATCCTCTTTTATAAAAGAATAATAGCAGGCTTTTCTTAATCAAAGCCTGCTATTATCCTTAAGTATTCTTGAACTTCTTGTAATCCAGAAGAATGTTGCTACAAAGATAATACCTTTCACAATGGATGTTGATGAAACTGCACACCAGATTCCATTAAGTCCGAGTGCTGTTCTGCAAAGGAGAATTGCCAATGGAATTCTCGCTCCTGTAAATATAATTGAAATCACACTGCACAGATGTGTCTTTCCAAGTCCGGACAATGCCCCGACCGTCATAAGCTCTACGCACATAAATGCTTCACTGAGTCCTACGATTATAAGGTAATCCACTGCGATTTCAATTGCTGTTGCTTCATGGAAAAAAATTCTTGCGATTGGTTTTGGAACAAATACAAATATTGCTGTAATTATCAATCCCCAAATACCAACTGTCCATAAAGATGCTCTGTATCCTTTCTTGACACGATCCATCTTGTTGGCTCCATAGTTCTGTCCAACAAATGCATTCAGCGCCGCAGCGAATCCATCCGCCGTATTCCATGAGAGCGATTCAATCTGACCACCGACTCTCTGTACTGCAACTGCCTCAGCACCAAAGACGGATACCATACGTGCAAGTACCATTGAGATTACACAATAAGCCATTCCCTGGAGTGCTGTCGGAATTCCGATCTTGCAGATTCCACTTACATATTCCATCGGAATTCTTGCAAACAGACGAATTCCTTTTAATACATTATCCTTCTTCTGCACAAAGATTCCGATGATCATTACACTCATTACAATTCCCTGCGCTGTTACAGTCGCAATTGCAGCACCTGCCACACCTAATTCAGGAAGTGGCCCCGGTCCAAGGATCAGTACCGGATCCAGGATCATATTAATTACCAGTCCGATCAGGTTCGCAATAAATGGAGTCTTTGAATCTCCCTGTGCAGTATAAATACCTGTCAATGTAAATGTCAGAAATGAAAATACGATCAAACCGCAGGCAATTCTTGTATAAGAAAGTGCAGCCGCAATTGCTTCTGCATCATCCAAATGAAAGAAGCCGATCAGTCGATGTAAAAACAGCAATACAATTGCCGCATATACTAATCCCATCAATGTAGCTAACTGTACTGCGGTCTGCGCATATTTATTCGCCTCGTCTCTATTTCCTTTTCCGATACATTGCGCTACTTGAACTTGTCCGCCCATTCGAGCCATAGATGCCAACCCTTGTGACAGCCAGGTGTACATTCCTCCGACACCAACTCCGGCAACTGCCTTCGAACCAAGCAGACCGATCCATGCCATATCTGTAAGATTATACAATGTCCCTAAAAATGACGATGCCATAATCGGTATCGCCAGCTTCGTCAAGGTCTTTAAAATAGGACCCTTTGTTAAATTTCCTTCCATCTCTTCCCCACATACCATACTTTTCAATAAAATAGTCTTCTCTAAATTACTACGCATTCTCATGAAGCGTTTGCTTCTATAGACAAGCCTACTATATAATGGTATTTTTTGCAATCCTTTCTTGTGATGGCAAATTCCAAAACACAAAAAACGGAGAAATCCTGGTCGGGGATTTCTCCGTTTTTCCTATATTATAGAGATGATACGATTTACTCGATTGCTTCTGTCTCAATTACGAATTTCACGCTTCCTTCCATTCCGCTGTCTTTTCCACTGAATGTTGTATAAGTACAATCATCCGATGTAAGTGCATCGAAACGGTCAAGTACATCACCGAGTTCGTCTTCTACTGTGCTCTTTAATTTGCTTGTTCCTTCACGGTCGAACTTCTCCATACCGTCTGCGAGTTCTCTTGCTCCTGACTGAAGAGTTGCTGCACCTTCACGAAGGGCTGCGCTGTTCATTGAAAGTTTTGCTGCTCCGGATGACATCTGGCTTCCCAGTGTATTCAGTCCGCTTGCCAGCTGGTTTGTTCCGCTCTGAAGTGTCTGAACTCCTGCTACCAGTGTTGAACTGTTAGCTTTCAGTTTGTCGGCTCCTGCTAAAAGTGCGTCATTATTTGCACTCAACTGTGAGAATCCGCCGTTCAGTTCAAGAATTCCTGTAATTGCTGCCGGGAATTGTGCCTGTACAGACTCATTTAATGTTCCGAGATTAGATGAGAAGGATCCGATTGCTGCATTCAATCCCTGCATTCCTGCGTTCAACTGGTCTACTGATGCAGACAACTGTCCAAGTGCCTCTGTTGGAAGCTGTGACTTCATAGCTGTAATAGACTCTAACTTCTCTTTCATTTCCGGTAATTGAGCGTTCAGATCATTTGCAGTCTTTTTAAATGTTTCCATAGATGCTGCAATCTCTCCCATTTCCTTCTGAATTGGAGTTGTGTCAATTGACGGAAGTGACACTGACACTTCACTTGCCTTCTCCAGTCCAAGCAGTCCATCCGCTGCATTTGATGCCGCATTCAGCTTATCAATTGCTGCCTGAAGATCCGCTTTTGCAGTCTCGTCTGTTGTCTGATCTTTCTTCGCCTGTAATTCACTGACTGCAGAATCAATTGTTGCTTTGCTGTTTTCTGCTGCATTTTTTGCTGTATCAACCTTATCATTATAATCTCTGATCTTCGCATTCAAATCATCTACTGCACTCTGGCAAGCTGTGTCCAAAGTAGCAAGTTGCTGATTAATTACTCCAAGCTGCTGATTCAGGCTTGTGAGGTTAGCTGCAATTTTCTTAACCGGTGTTGCAATTCCATCATTCAGCGCTGTTCCAAGCTGCTCTGTCTGATTGATCATTTCAGTTCCTGTCGTCAACATATTTCCTACCTGACCCAAAAGTGCCTGAACCTCTTTGCTTCCAAGTGCTGCTTTCAGCTGTGCTGTTCCCGCTGCCAGCTGGCCTGCTGCTACCTGAATATCTTCTGTCGCTGCTCCTTCTCCGTCAATCGCTGCATTCAGCTGACTGATCGCTCCCTGTACTGTTTTCAGTCCGCTGCTGAGCTGGCTCAGTTTCGCGGCACCTGCTACCAGCTGCTGTTCACCGCCAATATAAGCCGTAACTCCGTCAGCCAGTGCATTTGTTCCGTCTGTATAATCCTGCACTCCTTTGACTACTTTATTGACACCATTCACATACTCTGTCACGCTTCCGTTCAGTTCTCCATTGCTTCCAAGGTACTTCTGAATTGCATCATTCAAAGTATCCGCACCTTCTGTATAGCTGTTGACACCGTCTGCAAGTGTTCCGGCTCCGTCTGCAAGTGTGTCAGACCCACTTACTAACTGAAGTGCTGCATCTTCCAGTTCATCTAAGGAACTCTTCAGCGAATCAACATCTACGATATTATCAAAATCAATGTCATCAAGAAGATCGGTAAGTGCCACTGTAAATGTAGAAGACATTGTGAAATCTGTCACATCAGCTTCCACGCAGAGACTTTCCGGGATTGTCAGATCTTCTGTTTTGCTTTCGTCCAGATTCAAACTTTCTTTCATGCCAGGCATTCCGAATCCGACTACGATATTCTTGCTTCCATCAGAAATAACTTTTCCGTTATCAATCGTAACATTGCTAAATGTTTCATTCGGAAGGATCATTCCCGTCATCATGACAAATGGTGTGTAAACTTCTTCTTGTTTTCCATCTACGCTGACTGTTTTCTTCTCTTTATTTGTATAATCCACCTGAATCTTCAGATGTCCGCTTTTTCCTTTCAGATCTGCCGGTTTGATTTCTTTTCCGTCCAGATAGTAAGTAAGCTTTACAGAAACCGGAAGATCCTGATCTGTTGTTCCCTGATAATAAATATCTTCACCGTCTGTATTCCATGTCAATGTATCTCCGGATGCTTTGAATGTTTCATCACCTTTTACATTCTTAATATCTTTCAGAGTACTTGCATCTGTCAGACTTCCTGATACACTGCCTGAATTCTTCAGCCAGTTAGATACTGTTACTTCATCAATTGTTCCTGTTGCGTCTGCATTTACATAAACTGTCTCTTCCTTATAAACTGCATCTGCGTCAGAACTTGTTCCTGCAGCAAAGACCGGCACAGCGCCCATCATTACTGACATTCCAACGGCAAGAGAAGTTGTGAGTCCACGTTTAATTTTTCTGTTTTTGTTCATGATTCTTACATCCTTTCTACTTTTTTCCACCGAGGAATCCGATGGACGTCTTACATATTACTTTGTCAAATATCATAAACATCGCCGGCAATATCAGGATTACAACAACCATACTGATAATCGCGCCTCGCGCAAGCAAAGTGCAAATAGAACCGATCATTTCAACCTGTGAGTAGCAGGCTACTCCAAATGTTGCCGCGAAGAAACTTAATCCACTGCTGATAATTGACGGCATACTGGTTTTATGAGCAATACTGATTGCTTCCATCTTATCTCGTCCACGCTGACGCTCTTTCTGATAGCGGGTCGTCATTAGAATTGCATAATCTACAGTTGCTCCCAACTGAATTGCTCCAATTACTATACTTGCAACAAATGGAAGGCTTGTTCCCTGATAAAACGGGATTGCCATATTAACCATAATTGCAAATTCAATCACTGCCACCAATATGATTGGCAGTGATATTGATTTGAAGATAATCATAATAATGATAAATATCGCTGCAATTGAAAGTGCATTTACATTTACCAGATCCACATTGGTTACATCCTCCAAGTCTTTCATCAAAGGAGCTTCTCCAATTACCATCGCATTTTTATCATAAGATTTTACAATCTTATCGATCGATGCAATCTGTGTATTGACCTTCTCTGTTGCTGATTCATATTCCGAGCATACAAATGCAAGCTCGTAATCATCGCTTTGCAGCATTTCTTTGATATCATTTGGTATCATAGAGTCCGGCACTGCCGGTCCAATCAGCGAATTCATACTGATCGTCCACTTGACACCCTTCACAGAATCAATCTCATCGAACATTTTCGACTTCTGTTTTGCATCCATACTTCTATCTAACATAACCATATGAATATTACTCATATCGAAGTCTTTCTTAAGTTCTGCATTCGCCACATTACTGTCCAGTGTGGACGGGAGTGAATCTGCAATGTCGTAGTAAATCTTTGTGTGATTATTTCCATAAATAGCCGGGAATAAAAGTACCAGGAAAACAACGATCCATACTTTATAGTGCTTTGTAATAAAAGCTGATGGCTTATCCATGTTGCTGAGCAACAGTTTATGTTTTGTCTTCTCAATTGGTTTATCAAATACAAGAACCAAAGAAGGTAAAACTGTTACGCAACAGATCACACCGATCAATACGCCTTTTGCCATAACGATACCAAGATCTCGGCCAAGTGCAAATGTCATAACACACAACGCTACGAATCCGGCTACTGTCGTAACAGAGCTTCCTGCCACAGACTTAAATGTATTGGAAATCGCATGTCCCATGGCACGTTCTTTCTCTCCCGGAAAACGCTTCTTGTTTTCCTCGTAGCTGTTCAAGAGGAAAATGGAATAATCCATTGTCACACCCAGCTGCAATACCGCAGTCAATGCCTTTGTGATATACGAAGTCTCTCCAAGGAAAATGTTGCTTCCAAGATTGTAGAGAATCGCAAGCCCAATACTGATCAGAAATAAAATCGGTACTACGAAAGATCCGCTTGTCAGTTCAAGTACGACCAGACTTAAAAGTGCTGCAATCACCACATAAACCGGAAGTTCTTTAAGTGCCAGATTCTTAATATCTGTAACAACTCCTGTCATACCGCTGATAAAGCACTGATCATTCGCCAGCTTTCTCATCTGTCCGACAGCATCCATAGCTTCATCAGAAGATGTTGTATTATCAAACAATACAAGCATCATCGTGGCATCGCCTTTGAAAAACGCCTCCTTTAAATCCTTTGGGATCATCTCCACCGGAAGACTGATATCAGCTACATCGTCATACCAAAGTACATCTTTTACATGCGGTACTTCACTGAACTGATCTTCAAGCTTCTGAACATCCTTCATGTCCATGTTCTCTACCACGACCATGGAGAAAGCGCCCATTCCATACTCATCCACCAGAATATCCTGACCCTTTACTGTCTCCAGATGCTCCGGCAGATAACTGAGCAAATCATAGTTTACACGTGTCTTTGCCATCCCGATGACCGACGGGATAATCAGAAGAAATCCGATGATCAACATCAGAACTCTGTGTTTGGCAATCCATTTGCCAACTTTAACCATTTGTATCATCTCCTATACTGTCTCACTACTCAAGTCTCTTATAGTATAGCGCGAAATGACCATTAGTCAATATTTTTTTGTTAAAAAATGAAAAATGGTCATTTTTATTGACTTTTGGGAATTTTGTGCCATACTAGTAAAAAGACAATAGGAATTTTTCACAGAATGTATTTTTATGAAAACCTCTTATTGGCAAAGTTTGTATTATATATTACAATCACTAAAGACACACAAAGGAGGTCATTGAGATTATGGGAAAAGTAGATGATAATAAAAAGCTGAAAATGAATACACTGCTCCAGACTGCATTTGACCTGTTCACCGGAAAAGGCTTTGCCAAAACAACTGTATCCGACATCGTGAATCAGGCCGGTCTGGCAAAGGGGACATTCTATCTTTATTTCAAAGACAAGTATGATTTAAGAGATAAATTGATCGCATACAAAGCCTGTCAGCTTTTTGATGATGCACACAAGCAGCTTGAAGGAACTGAGATTAATTCTTTAGAAGAAGAGATTCTTTTTTTAACAGACTATATTATTGACCGTTTCCAGAAACAGCAGTCCTTGTTAAAATTTTTGTCAAAGAATCTCTCCTGGGGAGTTTTCCAGGATGCTGTCGGAACAGGTTCTGTAGTGTCCAGGCAATTTTATGATCACTACAGAAATTCACTTGTAAAATATAATGTAAACTGTGAGAATCCGGATCTCTTACTTTTTACACTAATTGAATTGATCAGTTCAACAAGTTACAACTGTATCCTTCATGAGAAACCTGTTTCTATGGAAGAGTACAAACCTTATCTTCATAAATCACTCAAGAAGGTCTATGAAGTGTTTGTAAGCGTTCAGGATTAAGTTTATTTTATTTTATTTATTTTTCTTTTAATGTTTGAACATAATTTTGACACATTTTCTGTCTATACTAAGACTCAGATAGTTGATAAACAACTATCTCCCCCCTCATAAAGTAATGGCATCCCGGTGTGCCGGGATGTCGACTTTACTCTCATTCCTTTAGATAATAAAAAGAAGACCCGATTGCCAATCTGCTGAAGCAGTGAGGTGCTCGGGTCTTACTTTTTGTGTTTTCATATGATGTCGTGCAGGATTGTTTTATATATAACACCACCTATATTCTGGCATCATCTAAGTTATCACTGCAACGCGAAAGCCCGCTAACCTTTCGGCTAACGGGCTTCGTTGTGTTTATAGTTATCTAAAGGAATGAGAGTAAAGTGTTGACACTTTCCTGTGTCACAACTTTATGAGGGGGGGGGAAGATAATTGATTTTCTCTTATCAACTATCTTGATATTAGTATATCCGGAAAATGTGTCAAAAGTATGAGTGCTTTCTTAAAGAATACGAAAAAATATAAACAGATTATGAAAAAATATAAACTAATAATTTATTTTTCTACGTTCTTCCATCCACTCGAGAAGATCTTCATATACCTGCTCCCGATCTGTCTCGTTAAGCAGTTCATGACGATCACCGGCATACAGTCTTAGACTGATGTCCTGGATTCCGGCCGCTTTGTATTTCTCATAAACCTTCCTTACGCCTTTTCCGAATCCTCCAACCGGATCTTCGGCACCGGCTGCGAAAAGGATTGGAAGCTGTTTCGGAATCATATAGATACTTTCTTTTTTCTCCATTATAAGCATCCCGGTAAACATGCTATAATACGCGTTCACTGTAAAGACAAAGGAGCACAGTGGATCTGAAATATATTTTTCCAGATGTTCTTCATCACTGGTTACCCAGTCCGCGCGTGTCTTTGGATTCTTGAATTTCCTATTATAGGCACCGACTGCCATTCTATCCACCAGTTTACTTTTATAATGCCAGCCACGGAACATCGCCAGTGTCCTACACAATCTTCTTCCAAACTGAAGTGTCGCTCTCTGCTGATCTGCTACAACTCCGATAAACATTGCTCCCGCCAGCCCATTTCCATACATCTGTACATACTGGCGCAAAAGACTTGAGCCCATGCTATGTCCTAACATAAAGTAAGGTACATCCGGATATTTCTTCATCGTCCGCTGACGAAGTGTATGCATATCTCCGATCACGCATGCATTTCCATATTTTTCGTTAAAAAATCCATACTCCGACTTGCTCTGCACAGATTTTCCATGCCCTAAATGATCGTTTCCAACGACATAATATCCATGACTACACATGAATTCTGCAAATTCATCGTATCTCTTAATATATTCCACCATTCCATGGCTTAACTGCAGGACAGCTTTCACTTCTCCTTCCGGTTTCCACTCAATCGTGTGGATCTCCGTATTGCCATCCTTTGAAGGGAAATAAAACTCATCTCTCATCGTTCATTCACTACCTGTCATCTAATTTGATATAATCACGATATGGTGCAAGCGGCTTATAAGCCGGACGTATGATCTTATCTACATTCTTCAACTCTTCCAGTCTGTGTGCACTCCATCCAACGATACGTGCTGCCGCAAAAATTGGAGTATATAATGCCGGTGGAAGATCAAGCATGCTATAAACAAGTCCACTGTAGAAATCTACGTTCGCATTAACACCTTTATACATCTTACGTCTCTCGCTAATGATCTCCGGTGCCATCTTCTCTACTTTCTCATACAGTGCATATTCTGCCTCGTGGCCCTTTTCATATGCAAGCTGCTTTACAAACTTCTTGAAGATCTCCGCTCTTGGGTCGGATACAGAATAAATCGCATGTCCCATTCCATAGATCAGACCTCTCTTATCAAACGCTCTCTTCTCCAGCAGTGCCTCAAGGTAAGCTCTGATCTGATCATCATCCTGCCAGTCTGTCAGCTGCGTCTTCATATCTTCAAACATCTGTGTTACTTTCACGTTCGCACCACCATGTTTTGGCCCTTTCAATGACGCCATAGCTGCTGCAATTGTAGAATAAGTATCTGTTCCTGAAGATGTAACAACATGCGTTGTAAATGTTGAGTTGTTACCACCGCCGTGATCCATATGAAGAACAAGAGCCGTATCAAGGATCTTCGCCTCAAGTTCTGTATACTGACGATCTTCTCTGAGCATCATCAGAATATTCTCTGCCATAGACAGTTCTTTCTTCGGTGCATAAATATACAGATCTTCACCCATTTTATAATTGTAAGCAAGATAGCTGTAAACCATAAGCATTGGGAACTGGCTGATCAGGTTCAGACTCTGACGCAGTACATTCGGAATGCTTGTATCATCCGCTTTGTCATCGTAAGAATAAAGCTGAAGAATACTTCTTGTAATACTGTTCATCATATCACGGCTCGGAGCCTTCATGATCACGTCACGTACAAAATTCGGTGGAAGCATCCGGCGGTCAGCTATCATATCCTTAAAATTCTCAAGTTCCTTCTGATTCGGAAGCTCTCCAAAAAGAAGCAGATATGCAATCTCCTCAAATCCAAAATGTTTCGCCTCAAGGAATCCGCTTACAAGATCTTTAATATTGTAACCTCTGTAATAAAGATTACCTGCACACGGTACGGATACACCGTCTACAATCTTTGTTGCACACACATCGGATATATTTGTCAATCCGGCAAGTACGCCTTTACCGTTCAGATCTCGAAGTCCTCTTTTTACCTCGTATTTGGTATAGAGTTCTTTGTCAATTGCATTGTTCGTTTCACATTTCAGAGCAAGTTCTTCAATCTCCGGAGTGATGTCAAAAAATATGCTGTTAATATCTTTGGCCATGGGCTCTTCCTCCTTCTCTTGTTTCTTCTAATGTCTTTTTATCTTTTAATTATACTAGATATCCGTCTAGTAAACAATTAACTGAATATTAAATCTTTATGAATCAAAAAGTGAAGAAGAAGAAAGTTGCTGTCCACTACATTTTTGTAAACAGCAACTTTGTAAATTCCTTTAATATTATTTTATCTGCAATCATAAAGAAAATCTGCCAGCTTTGCAAATTCTTCCAGCGTAAGGGCTTCCCCTCGAATAGATGCACCTCTTCCGAGTGCTTCAATCGCTGCCTCGATTTCTTCCTTCGTGTAGTCAAGTTCTGCCGAATTCTTCAGTCCATTTGCCAAAGTCTTTCTTCTCTGGTTAAAGGAGGCACGGATAATACGGAACATAAGCTTTTCATCCTTTACCTTCACCGGTGGTTCTTCATAACGTTCCAGACGGATTACCGCAGATCCAACCTTCGGACGAGGCATAAAGCAGTTCGGTGGTACATTTGCCACAATATATGGTTTCGCATAATATTGCACAGCCAGAGACAGTGCACCATAGTCCTTCGTTCCCGGTCCCACCTGCATACGGTCTGCAACTTCTTTCTGAACCATAACTGTAATACTCTTAATCGGAACATGATTCTCAAAAAGTCCCATAATGATCGGCGTTGTAATGTAATATGGCAGGTTGGCCACAACCTTGATCGGTTTTCCTCCATTTTCCTCTTCTGCAAGCTTTGCAATATCTACTTTCAGAACGTCATTGTTAATAACCCGGGCATTGTCATAATCTGAAAGCGTATCTTCCAGAATCGGAATCAGTGCCTTGTCAATCTCAACTGCAACAACTTTTCTTGCTGCACATGCCAGATACTGTGTCATCGTTCCGATTCCCGGTCCGATTTCCAATACAAAATCATCTTTTGTAATCTCTGCTGCCGCAATAATTTTGTCCAGTACATGTGTATCGATCAGAAAGTTCTGACCGAACTTTTTCTGGAATACGAAATTATATTTCTGTAATACTTCTATCGTATTCTGTGGATTTCCAAGTGTTGGTTCTTTCATCTCATCTCTCCATTTCTTATAATTGATATAAATCCCTTGCATTCTTCTCTGTCTGTTCGATCACCTGCTCCGCAGAAATGCCTTTTAGCTCTGCAATCGCTTCTACAACATATGGCAGGTACAAGGACGAATTTCTCTTCCCTCTGAACGGTGTCGGTGCCAGATACGGGCAGTCTGTCTCAAGAACAATTGACTCCAGTGGAATTTCTTCCACAATCTCTTTTAACTTCTTTGAGTTCTTGAATGTCACAACACCGCCGACTCCGATGTAATATCCCATCTTTACATATTCTCGCGCCATCTCAAGGCTGTAAGAATAACAGTGTATCACACCTTTGAGTCCTTTTCCATGTTCTTTCATAATTTCTATCGTATCAGCTGCCGCCTCACGGCTATGGATCATCACAGGTTTGTTCATCTCTCGTGCAAGATCCAGCTGTCTGATGAACCAATGTTTCTGCAGATCATGCCCTTCTTTATCCCAATAATAATCAAGTCCGATCTCGCCAACCGCAACGATCTTTTCTTTCTTTAATAATTCTCTCATTCGAGCGAAATTCTCTTCATTCAGTGCACCGACTTCGTCCGGATGTACACCTACTGATCCATATATAAATGAATATTTCTCTGCGAGTTCTACTATCTTATCCCAGGACTCTACTGTCGCCGCTGCATCCACAATTGTTCCAACGCCGCCTGCTGCCATACTGCTTAGTAGCTCATCTCTGTCTGTGTCAAACTGCTCATCATCATAATGCGCATGTGTATCAAATATCATTTTATTTACCGCCTGTTTTCAATATTTCTAATCTTGTGCTTTATTTTACCACAAATAATTAATATGCTACATTTTATTTCGTTTTAATACTAGCATGTGAAAATTTAATTAGCAAGATAAAAACAGCGAGGTACAGGTCATTTCCCATATCTCGCCGCTTTTCTTTCATTTTATCATATTTAATGATTGACTAATGATTTCTATAGTAATTGATCAGACATCCGTCAAGAATGATCTCACGCTCTGCGTCTGTCAGATCTCCCAGCTTAAGATTCAGTTCTTTGAGTTCATCACCTACAACATAAGCTTTGATCACATCCGCTTTCTCTTCTACTGCTTTTCTCACATTAGGAACAAAGATGTAATCTCCGTTCTTGAAGGAAAGTGCTTCATGATCTTCTTCTGTCAAGAATGGGAGCATTCCCCAGTTGATCAGGTTAGAACGGTAACGCTTTGTTGCATACTCTGTTGCGATGTTTGCCCATCCGCCAAGTACCTTCTGACAGGAAGCTGCCTGCTCACGAGCAGATCCGTCTCCTGGTTTTACTGCGAAGATTGTACTTCCGACACCAAGGTTACCCTTGCCAACTTCCGGATATGTCTCGTGAATCTTATCCATCACCGGTTTCAGTTCTGCAAGAGCATCTACCGGACATTCATCTGCTTCAATTGCTTTCTGAGCTTTCTGTACTTCTTTCGCACGTCCGACATATGCAGGATCTTTTCTTGAAAGAGCGAACTCTGCAAGTCCCAGTGGATTAGAACGGTAAGAAGATGTCTCTCCGGACGGAATCAGCTCATCTGTTGTTGTAACAGGATCATGGATCTCAGATACAACCTTCACAAGTAGGTTCTGTGGAAGTGCTGACATTGCCGGCCAGTCCTTAATGTTTGGTCCAAATTTAATCTCAACGCTTGGATCAGCAACGCCCTTGCTGTCAAATACACGGTTTGCATAAATGTTCTTATCAAAGTGATATTTCTGTCCTTTGTACTCTACATCCATTGCTGTTGCCGGTGTTAAGAATCCCTTATTTGCTGCTGTTGCTGCGATAGAACGAGCATCCATCAGTGCTACAGAAGAGATCTGTCCGTTCTGCAGCTTACTTCCTTCACGGTTCGGGAAGTTTCTTGTTGTATGACGGATAGAGAATGCATTATTCGCCGGAGTATCTCCTGCTCCGAAGCACGGTCCACAGAATGCTGTCTTCACAACAGTTCCTGCTTCCATAAGATCTGCAATTGCACCATTCTTAACAAGTTCCATATAAATCGGTGTACTTGCCGGGTAAACGCTGAATGTAAATTCATCTGCTCCGATGTTCTTTCCTTTGATAATATCTGCAGCTGCACAGATATTTTCAAATCCACCACCTGCACATCCTGCGATGATTCCCTGCTCTACATAGAACTTACCGTTTCTGATCTTGTCCTGCAGAGAGTAATCAACTGCACCGTCAAGACTTACAAGTGCTTTCTGCTCTACATCATGAAGGATGTCTGCCAGATTTGCGTTCAGTTCATCAATTGTATAAACATTGCTTGGGTGGAACGGCATTGCGATCATTGGCTTGATCTCGCTTAAGTTCACATAAACCATACCGTCATAATATGTAACTGCTCCAGGATTCAGTTCTTTGTAATCTTCACTTCTTCCGTGAATATCATAGAACTCCTGAATCTTCTCATCTGTTTTCCAGATAGAAGACAGACAAGTTGTCTCTGTTGTCATAACGTCGATTCCGATACGGAAATCTGCACTAAGCTTGCTGACTCCAGGTCCAACAAACTCCATAACCTTGTTATTCACATAGCCGTTCTTGAATGTAGCTCCGATGATTGCAAGAGCAACGTCCTGCGGTCCTACACCTTTCATCGGCTCTCCGTCTAAGTAGATTCCGATCACGCCCGGCATCTTAATATCATAAGTCTTGTTCAGAAGCTGTTTCACAAGCTCCGGTCCACCTTCACCCATAGCCATCGTTCCGAGTGCTCCGTAACGTGTATGGCTGTCTGATCCAAGGATCATCTTTCCTCCGCCTGCAAGCATCTCACGGGCAAACTGATGGATAACTGCCTGATGCGGTGGTACATACATACCGCCGTACTTCTTCGCACAAGTTAGTCCAAACATATGATCATCTTCGTTGATTGTTCCACCAACTGCACAAAGACTGTTATGACAATTTGTAAGTACATACGGCATCGGGAACTTCTCAAGTCCTGACGCACGTGCTGTCTGGATAATTCCAACAAATGTGATATCATGGGATGTCAGCTTATCAAAACGGATCTGCAGACGCTCCATGTTCTCGGATGTATTGTGTGCCTTTAAAATACCATATGCCATTGTGTTCTGAGCGGCTTCTTCCTTCGTCAGCGGAACCTGCACATTTCCTGTGTCTTCTACTATCTCAGTTCCATTGAGAAGATATACGCCATTCTCGTACAATTTAATCATGTAAAGACCTCCTTCAATCTGATCTATAGTTTTGAAATAACTGCTACCATATTAACATATTTGAGTGTTTCGGTAAATCTAAATTTTCACAATTCAGCATTGTAACTCAATAAAGTGCAATTTTTACTGATTTTTTAGATAGATAGCGGAAATCTCATCTCAATAATAAACTCATTTTTCTCTGTCTTTGCGCTGATTTCTCCATTCATACGTTTCACAAGTTCCTTTGCAATAGATAGTCCCAATCCGGTAGATGTTTTGCTCCTTGCCACATCCGCTTTATAAAATCTGTCAAAGACATGTTCTATATCAATCTGCTCCGAATGTATCACCTGATTACTGATTCGCAATACTGCATGCTCCTGCTTGCGTTCTAACACAATACTTATCTTCTTTTCTCCGTGATCCAGGCCATTTTTAATTACATTCTGAATAACACGGTGGAGTCCTTGTTTATTTCCGGCTATAGATAGCAGTTCTTCTGTAATCTGAATATCCGGCTGGATTCCCCTTCTTACCCAGTCATCATAATAGGAAAACACCGTTTCTTTCAGAATCCGGTTGATACAGCAAGGCGTCAGTTCCAGACTATAGGATTCATTTTTTAACTTTGTGAACATGAAAAGTTCTTCCAGCATTTCATTCAGACTGTGTATTCTTTCATGAATAATATTCAGATAACGTCTCTGGTCTTCGACATTTTCGCATTCTTCCATAAGCTGAAAATATCCATCCAGAGATGTCAGCGGTGTCCGGATATCATGGGAAAGGTTCGTATAAGTATCCGCGATCAAAGCTTCTTTCTCCTGATAACGCTGCTTCTCTTTTCTTTGTAATTCCAGAAGTTCATTCAATCTGTCTGAAAGCGTTCCGATTCCACCCAAATCAAACTCGCGTTGAATCAACATGTTACTGTCATGTTTCATCAAGAACGCCAATTGGCGGCAGATGTCCTTCACCTGCCGCTGATATTTCCACATAATAATAAATTGTAAAATGATAATTCCTGCTAATATTCCAATTACGATATACATCCGCTAAATATCCCTCTTTTGAAAAACAGCACTGCTTGCAGCTATCATTATGACAGCAAACACAATTGCCACGCCGAATGCTGCCAGACACTCATTTCCACTTGGATTCATAGGAAGCAGTGATAATTTCCCGGTTATCGTATACTTATAAATCTGGAAATTCTGGATTCCCATTTTCCGAACAGCACTGTTTATTAATCCGTATACGATACTCATTATATTCATTGTAAGACAAATCGCGATGACCATGCTGATCACATTATTTTTCAGAATAATTGCAATCGCCATGCAGATCAACACGAGTGCATAATGAAGTGCCAGCTCCGTCAGGAAATAAGACAGAACAGCTTTTGAACTTCCCCACGTCAATTCTTTAAATACTATATAGTTCGCAGCTCCCTGGAGTAAGAATGCTCCTGCCATTGTCAGCACCGTAAAGACCGCCAACGCAATGGATCTGGAAAAAATCAGTGCTCCTCTTTTTTGAACCTGGCCGCCAATATTTTTAATATAACCGCTTCCGATATCCGCTGTTGAAAACATCACAGCAAAAATCACCAGAAACAACGCATAAAATTTCCCCTGAGAATTTGCAAAGAAAATGTCATACACCGTAACCTTTTCTCCCGGTTCTGTCGGCAGTGTCACCATCATTCCCACATTAATATTCTCTGAAGTCGGTTCCGCAAACTGCTCCTGCCGCACGGTATCTTCTTTACTTAATAAATCATAATCTGTTTTACACAGAAATGTTGTAAACAGTAGTGACACAGCCAGGATGATCCATACCACATACATACTTTTGGTCCGAAACATCCGGTACAAATCCATTTTTATCATATTAAGCATGACTGGCACCTCCTGTCAGATTCAGGAAATACGTTTCCAGTTCTTCACTTGTTATCGAAAGCCCTTTTACCGGAATTCCTGCCTTTGCAAGTTCCATATTCAACACTGCGCTTTCATTCAGACGTTCAAAAATGTGAATATGTTCTTTGTCTGTTACCTGATAATTCGTGAATCCCATAGCATCCAGCACCGGAATTGCCAGCTTCGGATCAGCCAGTGTTAATTCCATCCGCTCACTGCATCTTCGCATTAATTCTTCTCTTGTAAGCTCCTGCAACAAACTTCCATTGTGAATGATTCCATAATCGGTAGCAATCTTCGATAATTCCTCCAGTATATGACTGGAAATGCAAATCGTCATATTCCTCTCTTTCTGAAGTCTCTGAATCGTGTCACGGACCTCAGCAATTCCCTGTGGATCCAACCCATTGATTGGTTCATCAAGGACTAACAGATCCGGTTCTCCAACCAAAGCAAGACCGATTCCCAGACGCTGTTTCATTCCAAGAGAAAAGTGTTTTGTCTTTTTCCGTCCCACATGCTCCAGACCTACTGTTTTCAATATCTCATCAATGTAACCTGCTTTCTTTATCCCAAACAGCTTGCATTTGATATTCAGATTTTCATATGCGGTCATATTTCCATATAATCCCGGTGCTTCAATCAGACATCCCACACGGGAGCGGACTTTCTGTAAATCCTTTCCCTTGTATCCGAAGATCTCAATCTCTCCACTCGTTGGCCTGGAAAGTCCACTGATCATCTTCAGGCAAGTCGTCTTCCCGGCTCCATTTCGTCCGATAAATCCATAGATAGCGCCCTTTTTAATATGCATGCTGACACTGTCCACAGCTTTATGATGTCCATACCGCTTCGTCAGTCCTCGTGTTTCCAATAACATCTCACTCAAGTTTTTCATCTCCTTTTTCTTATCTACATTTATCATAAAAGATGAATCCTAATCAAACGCAAATAAATAGTAAAAAAAGAGTAAAGATTACGCATGAAGACGATAACCGATTCCCCATACTGTCTCAATGTATTCCTCCGAAGTCACTTGTTTGATCTTCTTGCGGATATTGCTGATATGAACGTCCAATGTCTTTGTCTCACCCATATAAGGCTCGTCCCATGCATATTCGAAAATATCCTCTTTACTGAAAACCTGTTTTGGATTCCTGAGCAGTAATTCTAAAATCGCAAACTCCTGTTTTGTGATCTTCGGAAGTATCTTTCCAGCAATTTCAACCTGAAATGTATTTCTGTTTAATATCATATCTTTAAATGAAAGCGTATGCTGTTCCTCTGCTTCCTTTTCTTCTTTATGACGGAGCTGTACCTGAACTCTTGCCAGCACTTCCCTGATTTCAAATGGTTTCGTTATATAATCATCCGCTCCGCTCGTTAAAACCTCTACCTTTTCATCCAGGCTGTCTTTTGCAGTCAACACAATAACCGGAAGATTTCCCTTTTTCCGTATTTCCTCCAGAACTGCCTCACCTGGAATTCCGGGCAGCATCAGATCCAGCAGAACAAGTGCGTAATCATGATCCTGCATATTTAGAAGCAGCTTTGCTTCGGTCCCGGAAAATGCCTGCTCACAGGAATAGCCTTCTTTGGATAATGCCTCCTGAAGCAAGTTATTAATATTTGTATCGTCTTCTACAATCAGTATTTTCTGCATGATTGTCCACTCCTCACATCTTCATGATCCGATTTCTGAATGAAACATATTTTACTGCAAATTGTAATAATACAAATATATAAACACCTGTCAGCACACCATATATAATTATCAAAACCGGATCATTCATATTCAGATACCCATTCACAAGCAGACATACAAAGATTACCATCAAAGGTATGACTCTTCCGCGGAAAAGCCTTTTCAGGAGATCCAGTCTGGATTGATCGTCGCAGAAAATATTTTCTTCTTTCTCCATCTTCTCTGCCGGTTTACGAAAATATGTGTATCCTGCAAATTCTTTCAGATACTCCCAGCCGCAATCTTCAAACATCTGAACATATTCTCCCTGATTCTTTATGCCGTCAGGATTATAGTCCAGCTGATAGATCACATCTTGTGGTTCACATTTTTCAAAAATGTAAATGCCAGGGTAAGTTACATTTTTAAACTTCCAACCTTCTTTGTGTCTGCGTCTCAAATACTCTGCTTCTTTTTCATATTCAGTAATAGAAAACCAACGAAATTCCTTTTTTACATCCTTCATGGCGCTGCCTCCTGTGCATTACGGTACAACCTGTTGATTCTTTTTAATTCCAGTTCCAAGACTTCTTTTCCAAGACCCGTGATCTGATATATTTTTCTTTTCTCTTCTTCCCGCACAAATTCAATCAAACCGTCTTTTTCCATTTTGGAAAGACTTCCATACATGGTTCCCGGTCCAAGAACTACTTCATCTTCCGTCAGTTCTTTTACCTTCTGTACGATTCCATATCCATGATTTGGCGTTCGAAGACATAACAAAATATAAAATCCTGTCTCAGTCATAGGAACATACACTTTTTTAATATGTGCATCCATAAACATTTACCTCGCTGTTTGATATATCACACTTCGATATATTCAATATATCGCACCCCGATGCACTTGTCAAGTATTAATCAAGAAGGATGATTGTTACCGTTCACACTACGTGTCAATCAGCAGAGTGATTGACACGGGAGTAAATACTAACGGCTGGTTTCCTCAATCGGCCATGATTTTCTGAGTGCTGCATAAGAAATCAGGAAGTTTGCAAGCCATCCGGCCGGTACTGCAAGCCAGACAAATGCAATTCCGAACCGCGGTGCACAAATCAAAGCGACAGACAAACGGATCGCAAGATTTACCATATTCGCAATGAGAAACGGACGCATGATTCCAAGTCCGCGAAGAACACCATCGGTTGCCATCTTGATACCCATAAAGATGAAAAAATACCCCAGCCATCTCATATAATCACCGGATACCTGATACGCTAAAGCTGTTCCATCTTTTCCAAGGAATAAGGAAGAAATCTGATTGTGCAGTGATTCAATAACCAGAAAAGCAAGGACTGCAAAACATAGATCTAACACCAGTGCCGCATGATAGCCTTTTTTGAGCCGTTCGATTTTCTTTGCACCAAAATTCTGGGATATATACGGCGAAATCGCATTGCCGATGGATACAAAAATCAGTGAAAAAACATTTTCCACTCGCATCGTTGCCGAATAACCTGCGAGTGCCTGTGTACCAAATGGATTTACAACTGCCTGTACGATCATCATACCGATCGACACTGTAGACTGCTGGAGAACTGACGGTATGGCAATTTGAAGCATCGAATATAACTCCTGTCCGTCAAACCATTCAAACTGACATTTATACCGTCTCATTCTATAAAGGAAAATCAGAAATGAAAAGACTGCGGAAATCCCCTGTGCAATAAGCGTTGCCAGAGCCGCACCAAACACGCCGAGACCAAGTCCGGCTACCATCCAAAGATCCATAAAAATATTTAATACAGATGAAAAAATCAGAAGAACCAATGGAATTCTGGATTCACCGATGGAAGTAAACATCGTTGAGAGAATGTTGTACATAAACAGAAATGGGAATCCCACAAAATAAACCCGCAGATACAGTACTGCTTCATCCAGTATATCAGGAGGTGTTTGTAATAAACTCATCATTGAATGTGAAAAGCAAAAACCAAAGATTCCAAGTAGTATGCTCAAGACTAAAAAGCTGATCAGCGATGTCGACACAATTGTTTTCATTTTACCATAATCTCTGGCTCCAAAATAACGGCTTACGAGTACACCTGCGCCTACACCGGCGCCCAGAGCTACACAAATGAAAACATTCGTAAGTGCAGCACAGGCGCCGACAGCCGCAAGTGCCAAAGAACCAACAAACTGACCAACAATGATCGAATCAGCCATATTATATATCTGCTGAAAAAAACTGCCTAAGATCATAGGCATTGCAAAAACAGTTAACGCTTTCAGGGGCGCATCTGTGATTAGATATTCATCTTTTGACATGATTGTACTTCTCCTCAATCAAAATCTCTGGTAATATTTGTAAGCCATTTCTTTCTGAAATAGTGAATAAATACCACGGGCATTTTCTCGAACTCATCTAAAGTCATTACAAAGTAAACCCAGACAGGCGGTAATTTAAAAACATATGCTGCAAGGAAAGTTGCCGGAACTGCAACAAGCCACATAAATATGGAATCTACGATCATTCCAAATCTGGAATCTCCGCCACCTCTGAAACAACCGCATATAAGGCAGGTATTAATCCCTTCTCCCACAAGACGCCAGGTTGTCATAATTATAAAAATGCTAAGATAAGAAAGGGCAGTCTCGGTCAATTTATCCCGATAGAAGTCCAGTATCAGAGGACGAATCGCCAGAATAATAACGCATCCGATCAGGCTTACAGCAAGTGTTATCCTAAGCATCCGTTTCCCGTATTCTCCGGCTGTATCAATTTGATCTTTCCCTAACTCCTGGCTGATAATGATAGTCGTAGCATTTGCAAAACCGCGGCAGGCAATAGCACCAATATTTACCACCATAACAGCAACCGCATTTGCGGCAACCATGTCATCTCCGATATGCCCAAGAATTGCTGCAAATGCTGAAGTGGCAAAACTCCAGACAACATCATTTACCACGGCTGGAGTGGCAATTTTCATAAAGTCATGAAACAAAATGCCTGATTTCGCAAAGAAGTATTTTATCCGGAATCTGACATCTGAACTGTTTAATGAATAGATGAGACAAATTAATACCTCTGTAATTCTGGCAATCACAGTACCAAGTGCAACACCTGTAACGCCAAGCTTTGGAAATCCAAACAGACCAAAGATAAATGTGGCATTACAAAGTACATTGACACAAAGAGAAACAATGTACGTAATAGAAGGCAGCATTATTTTTCCAATACTTCGAAGAGCGCTCATAAAAACCTGCGAGAACCCCATAAACATAAATGAAAATGAAATCACCTTCAAATACTCACTTCCGGCAGCAATCGTATCCGGACTATTTGTGAAAATCTTCATAACCGTAACCGGCATAGTAAAGGAAATAACGAAAAATATAAGCGAGACGATCAGTGAAATCCGTTCCGCAAGACCGAGAATCCTTTCTACTGTCTTTTTATCCCCTTTTCCCCAGTACTGGGCACACAGAACCGAAGTTCCTGTAGCCATACCGTAATATAAGCAGAACAGAATAAACGTATACTGGTTCGCAAGTGATGAAGCTGACATCGCCGTCTGGCTTACGTATCCAAGCATTACCGTATCGGCAATGTTTACCAATGTTCCAATCAAATTTTGAATCATGATCGGAAAGGCTAATTTTGATGCGTATTTTAAGAAATCTTTTTTATTTAGCATACAACTGTTCTTCCTTAATTCTATAAATGTTTAATCTACAGTACTGTTTTTGCAGCATCATCAGCCTTCCTCTTCTCCGTAATGTTTACTCAAAGAGAAGCCTCTTCCTCGTACCTCTGTAACTCTGCTGATGATCATAAATGCCTCCGGATCAATCTGTCTGATCAATTTCTCAACTTGTGGAAGTTCTCGATTAGACACAATACTCAATACAATCTGCTTTTGTTCTTGTTTGTAACCGCCTTCCCCATACAGCATCGTCACGCCTCTGTCTACCTGAGCAAGAATTGCCTGACGTACTTCTTCCACCTGTTTGCTGATAATCTTCACTTCCGTCTTGGTATTTCCCATCACTAACACTTTGTCCAGCACTGTCGTGTAGATCATTACCAGTAAAATTCCGTATAAAACGCGTTCCGGAGGATTATATAGAATCTGCGGTAACAGAATCAATATATCAAATACATTCAGACTCACTGACACCGGAATTCGAAAATACTTATTCAAAATCAATGGTGGAATATCCATACCTCCGGTAGAAGCTCCTGTTCGAATTACAATACCAAGTCCAATCCCGATTCCAAGTCCGGCAAAAATCGTATTCAGCATTGGATTATCCGTGATCACCAGATCCCCAAAAATATGATTGGCCGCTTCCAATGCAATTGGATATGTGAAAGAACTGAGAATTGTCGTCAGTGCAAATTTCTTACCAAGAAAAATCACTCCAACTATCAGCATCACAATATTAAATGCTAAGACAAATCCAGAAATTGATGCTCCCGTAAAATGCTTCACTACCAGACCAATACCGGTTGTTCCTCCTGTCATCAAATTCCCCGGTAAAAGAAAAAGTTTGATTACAAAAGCATAGAAAACATTTCCAAAAATGACCTTTGCAACGGTACTTGCCCGCTTTAAATATGCCTTATCCATAAATTCCTCCCATTAGCCATATGATTTTGATTATCCCCAAAAACGTCCGTTAGAGAATCTTCCCTAACAGACGTTTTTCAAAGTATTTCCTAATACAGTGATATTATACTGAGAAATGTGACGAGTTTCAACAAGATTTTCTAAGACACATATGCACAAAAAAGCCGCTCTGGTCTGCTGAACTAAGCGGCAATTTTTGTTAATTCATATATTGGACTAACCGTCTATCGGTGGTACCCTTTTTCTATAAGCATGAAGTTGTTATTCTTTATTATTCTTGAAAACCATTATAAGTCCAACAATTCCAAAAATTATCCCTATAAGAGCAAATGGGAAATCGCCAAAACTTGCCAATACAGTTCGATTTATTTCTGCACTACTTGTACTTAAAAGTATTCCAAATAGAATAACTGCTATACCCTTTAACTTGCTATTATTCATTTTGTTTACCTCCGCAACTTCTGAATTATAGTGATATCTTTTTTCATTTTCTCAAATGTAAACGCTCAATGTTTACATAGAAAATGTACCTGATCCTACTGTACGTCCACCTTCACGGTATTAGAATGGCGTGTTGCCGTGTGCAAATGGTGATTTTCGTGTGATTTATGGAGAAAAATCCGGATTTTTCGCTGTGTCCGTGTGGTTTTCTGGGATTTTGTTATCATGGTGTTATCACTGACTTGCTTAATTCTTTGCAAATTTTGCAAAAAATGTAGGCATCTCTGGTGCAGAAACAGGTTCTGGATCATTGTTTGCTCCGACTCTTGTATAATAGCCATTGTCAAACATAATAGCCCCATTGTCATTTACTATTTTCATAATAATGATAGATTTATCGTAATAACTTACCATTCTCATTTTACTTCCAATTTGTCTTCTATAATGTTCATCTAATGGCATTGTTTGTAATGCATTTTTAAATTGAGAAAAGTACTCATCATAATTTCCTTTATGAAATTTATTGACCTCTCCATCAATACCAGTAATATAAAAATTACCAACTTTCATATTTTCTGTATTATATTTTCTTGAGATTTTTTCTGCATCTTCAAAGTTATCTGCTACACCTATAAGAACATATCCTACAGCATTTTTTTCTGAATTTCCCATTGCTGTTAAAGTTTTATATATTTTTTTTACAAGTTTATCATTTCTCTCGCCACTAGAAAGATCATATATGCCTTGCTTAAAATCGTATTGTGAATTTTCAGTTTTTGACTGTTTTAATAAAGTTTCTATTTCTGTGGCATATGAATAGTGCATCGGATCTCCTTCTGCTCTTTCAACAAAAGCAGGCTGTAAAATGGCTTTTACTTTCGCTACCACTTCGGTTTTCTCCTTTGCACTCCATGCACCACCGCCTCCAGATATTACCATCGTACGCTCTGCAATATTGCTGAGTTGTTCATATACCTTATCATAGTCTACTATTTTCATTTCCTGCTTAATCAATAATTCATACAATGTTAAAAATAAAGATTGAAAATATCTCGGACCTCTGTAAACTTTTTGATTAAGAATATGCTGTATCACCGTATGTTCTTTATTATAAAAAATCTTTTTAATTTCATCTATTATATAAAGAAATTGTGCACGTATAGCTTCAGATCCTCGGGTCTGAATTGCTTGTTCCGTCTTATATCCACGACCCTCTTGCTCTTCTTCATTGATATAATAATATCCATCCAAAACACTTACTCTAGATGGCGGCATCGTATCTGCAACCATTGCGCCTACCAAGTCTCCCACTACCTCTTCATCCATAGAGAGTCGCAGATCCTTTTTATCAATAATATTCTGTTTTACCCAAAAAACATCATCCGCATTAATACCATATCCATTTCCATCTTGTTTGATACTGATCTCTTTCATTTGATCTAACAGCAAAATATCTTCATGAGATACATCTCCCCGAAGTTTCGTAGATAATACTCGTACCAATTCTGCGAACTCACCAGTTGCTCCTGCCTGTCTGATTTCTTGCCTTGATAGATGCTTTCCATTTGAATTGATTCTTCTAAATACCTCGTCAATAATATCTGGATTATCCTCGTCATAAACAGAAAATGGTAGCTCATAGCTTGCTATACCAACACAACTAGTTCTATCCAAAACAGGTGTTTTCTGCTCCAATATTTTCTCATCTAATAATTGTTTTGTTAATGCAGTTGACGAAAGATCAAAATAGTATCCACCTATCGTAAATTCATTTTCAACAAATCCAAATACTGCATTTAATCGCTGCATTCCATCTATTATTTCCCGTCTATCCATTCCTTTATAGGAATTTGTTGAAAACAAGAACAACGGTACTGGATATCCATTTCTTAATGAATCTATAAACGCTTCCTTTTCATTTATACTCCACACAAGTTTTCTTTGATAACGTCTATTTACCAAATACACGCCGTTTCTATATTCTTCATATGCTCGCTCTACTGTTTTTCCGTTTATTTTAGGTTGTAATCCCATTTTTACTCCTTTCCATCAAAAATATCTCTCATATTTACATAACACTTTTTATTCTTTCTCGCCAAATTCTATCAGAACTTCTCTCCATCTTGTCAGAACTTCCTTTCCAACAATAAGTTCATCTATAAGCCCCATATTAAGTGTATCAATAAATCTGCACAAATAAGATTTTCCTTGTCCCCAGAAAGTATAATGACTATCAATAAACATCACATGATATACCTGTTGTCCAGTTCTATCGTATATTTCGTTGAATTCATATCCATCAAGTTCTGCTTCATACACAGCATCTGCAACTCTACTTCCAAATGACTTTGAATAATAATACTCTTTTATTTCCCACACTATCTTCGGATTATAAATCGAAGGATATGCTCCATCAAACCTTCTTGAAGATGCTCCAATGATCTTTCTATTATTCAACAGATACACAAGCCCTCTTGGATCTGGATTAAATTCCTCATCTCCACCAAGCATTTCTTCTGCTATCATGGTAATAATTAATAGAAATTATATATGTCTTTTTAACTATCTTTTTATATCTTCTCAAATGTCCGCAAAGCCTTATTTTATCGGCTCTACGGGCATTTTGCTTTTGTGGTAAACTTCACATATCTAGGTCTATCTTCTTATATTTTCGCTATCAAGCGTGGTTAAAATCGTGGTAAATACTTCTTATGCAATTAGACGCTGAACCTCTGATTTTGCGGTATCTATGGACGCATGAGCGTACCAGTTCATTGTGATACTGATATTTGAATGCCCCATGATATACTGTAAATCTTTCGGGTTCATGTTCTTGCTTGCCAGTCTTGTGCAGAACGTATGGCGTAGCGTATGCGGTGTGATATGTGGCAAAGGGTTGTCCATGTGGTGCTTGTTGTATTTCTTTACCATACGGACAAATAAAGTGCTGTAATCAATCGCAACTTTAGGCTTGCCTTTGGGATTGACAAATAAGAAGTTGCCCCGTCCGTCTATCACAAATGGGTCTGTCTTTGGGCGTTTCTTCATAACCCGTTGAAATGCCTGTATCGTTTCTTTGCTTAATGGCACTTGCCTAGTTCCGCTCTTTGTCTTAGGCGTTTCAATGTAATAGCCCTGTTCCTTGCTCTTTAGTAACTGGTGGTCGATAATCACAACCTCATTCTTGAAATCAATATCGGCTACTGTCAGTCCGCACAGTTCCGAAATACGAAGTCCTGTCTTTAACAGTATCAGTACATCATCGTAATACTTATGATACACGTTGTCCGTCTTGATGAATGACAGTAAGGCTTGTTCCTGTTCTTCTGTCAATGCGACTTTCTCTTTGGTATCATTTTCTAAGGCTGCACGCAACTTGATACCATATGGATTTTTCCTCACACAATCGTCTTGTATAGTGATATAGAATGACGCTTTTAATGAGCGTTTATAATTGTTAATGGTATTGTAGGAAAAGCCTTTGTCTTTCATGCGTAACGCCCATTCCTTAGCGTCAGAGAGCTTGATTGTGTCAATGCTCCTAGCACCTAACTTGTCCTCTTTTAATAACCGCATGAGTTGTTCCCGTTGTTTCTGTGTGCTTTTCTTCACGTTTGCCCTCTGTGCGTTCTGTTTGGCGTAAAGTTGGCAAAGCGTCATTTTCTTGCCTGTGCTGTCGATACCGTCCTCAATATCCCGTCTTATCTGCTGTTCCAGTTCACGAAGTGAGGGTTTATCCCGTTTTCCCTTTGGTGTTGGGTCTGTGGGTGTCAATCTCCAGGCATACACATATTTTGTGTTTCCAAATGCGTCCACATATTTATATAAGTATTTCCCGTCTGTTCGTTGGCTCTCTCCAGTATGCAGGATACGTCCTTTGCTATCCCGTCTTTTTTCTTTCATGGTGTCTGCTCCTTTCCTTGTTGGAAAGAG
>PVMO01019603.1_pt1 | contig 27725 bp, 23 predicted proteins | sample 1853421 | NCBI WGS metagenome assembly PVMO01 (sample SAMN08533511, study PRJNA380276) | Human gut metagenome, whole genome shotgun sequencing project.
TGCAAACCGGTTATTTGTTACTTAACAGGAATGCTCCTTTACTTCTGTTTCGTTTTCTCCTCCATAGAAACGCTCTTCGAAATATTTCCTGTTGACTCTTCCCGGGATAACCATGTATCCTTTATCAGCAAGCTCCTTATTCAAATCGCGAACTATTCCATAAGACTTAGATTCAGAAACACCGAGTACTTCGCCGATTTCTTTTACTGTGATAAATGTTCTGCATTCAAACATATCTTCCACCTCCGATTACGAATTTTTTCTTTGGTAATACATTTGGGGTGGTTTTTTGCTCATTACTAAATCTCAGCAAAAATTTTTATTTTTTTGAAATCTGTGGAAAATAAAAGATAAGAAACAGAATTGGACTCTTTAATTGGAGTTATTTCGCTTCTGCTTCTTTCAGAAAAAAAATAGAAGCATATTAGAAGCGATGACCAAAAAAAGACCTGAAACCGTGTTATTTCACACGGCCTCAGGCCTTGAAAATACTGGATTTTTGAAGCTAACCTCTAAGCCACTTACAGGTCACTCAAACTCTTTTTCGGATTCGATTTTTCTTGTGAAAATAATAATTTTTCATGTAAAAATCGTATCATTTTGATACTATTTCATATATTGTTTATGCGATTGCATTTCTAGTGTACCCAAATTGTACCCACGCTATTTCTGTACACTATTCTTCATTATCAAAGGTGTCATTTTTTCCATGAGTTCATCTGCGATACGTCTGCTTTTGTCATCAAGAATTTTCTTCTTTTGTTCACGTGCCCATTCTACAGCTTTTAACTGATCCTCCGGTCGTTCACTTAATATTACATGTTCTTCCATCATGATATGCACCTCCTTATCGCTTCTCATAGTTTATACCTACATTATAACAGCTTTTCAGAAAATAATCTGCTGCTTCCTGTAAATCGATAGAGTAAACTTACAGTCAGTTGGAGAGTCGCAGAAGATTCCCTGCTATGAACTTGCCCAGATTGTTTTCTCATAGTCTACTTCTCCCACAGTGGTTTGTCAAATACCTCCCAGATGCTCCCGGATCGCAAGCTTTTTCCGGATGTCTATACTCGGGATGGTTGCCTGCAGCTTTTCAATGTATACCCTGTCATTGTCATGACTGTGGAGTAACAGACTCCTCATGTATCCCCTGTTTGGACGCACTGATATCCCCTCGGTTCCCGTTGCTTCTTCCTGCTTATGGCTCCGGCGGTACTTTACCAGTTCCAGGATCTTTTCTTCTCCGTAATCCTTCACATAGCATCTCAGCTGACACATCGCATCCGCTCCGGCTTCGCTCCAGCCCATCGGACGGGAACTCATCCGGTCGGAATACATATGACTCACATGACCTTCTGCACTGCATCCATAGACATTCTTATCCTGCATTCTTCTCACTGCGCTATCCCAGTTGTTCAGCAGGTATTCCTCACAGTCATTCACTGCTTTTTCGTTCGGCGCACATTTCCGGATAGCTTTTATGGTCTTTGCAAACTTTTTCTTCTTGCCCTTATACAGGGCCTTCCACAGCCGTCCTTTGGCTTCCCCTGTCTCATCCAGCATCTGGTTGGCCGCCCTGTTGATATATTTCATCATGTGGAACTTATCCAGTACCGGAACTCCCTTTTCAATATATTCCGCCCCTGCTTTGATCCATGCTCCTCCATCTCCACTGATATACACCGCATTCAGATACCGGCTCTCATAGTTCGTGTCGATGTATTCCTGCATCCGTTCAAACAGATGTCTGTTTGCTTCTCCTCCGCTGCAAAGACCTCCCAGGTAGAAGACGTTCTTCAGTTCCTTCCGCCCGTCTTTCTTTTCCTGTCCTTCATACAGATACAACAGCTTCCCGATCATGCTGCCCTTCTTCTCTGTTCCGTTTTTCTCCTGCTTGTGAATGTGATCCTCGTCTGCCTCAACATAAAGGTATTCCACACACTTTTTCTTCTCCGGCTTCGGGAAGGGCAGTTCTGTCTGGATTCCGTGTACCTTATCCATGACGGCAGTCTTGCTGATCAACGAATCTTCTCCCAGTACCCTGGCAGCACTGGCATAGCTGGTCTTTACCGCTTCGGCCAGCACCTCAGCTTCCGCACGGCTGCTCAGTCTTTCATGGGCATCCAGTTCCATCCATTCATCCAGAAGATAATGGCAGGTTCCATCCTTACGGCTTCGGAACAGCGTGTGGGTAAAGCAAACCGGTCCCACTGTAGTCAGCAGCTGGCGTTCATCATGCCTCTGGATGGTATATTTTTCAGCTCTGGAAATATCCTCACACAGCATACGATCCATGTCGCTGTAAAGGGATGCCATGTGCTCTGCTGCAGCCTTTCTTGCAGCCTCCGCAAGCTGCTTCTCGTACAATTCCATGTCCTTCATCCCGGATGAGAGAAAAAGTTCGTCTGCTTCTTCCAAATCTTTGTACAGCTTTTCCATTGAATATGCTATAATGTTTTTCATGAGAGTGCCTCCATCGTCTGTATTTTAGATTCTCGTCAAATCCATTATAACAGAGATGTTGGTACTCTCTTTTTTTCTTTTATTCAACTGACAAAAACTTTACTCTATACTGTAAATCTTTTATATTTTTTGCCTTGTTATTTAAGTCTATTGCTTCATTAAGCAAAACAACTGCTTTTTCAAAATCATATTTACTATTTTTTACCAGATATGATACATTTCCTAAATTCGTAACGACAACCATAAGTTTAACGGTCTCATATCTAAGCAAAAACTGGATATCTGACAAGGAAAAAGCCGACAACGATGGGTGATTATGCAGCACCAAGACAACACAATCTCTGGAAGCACGTATCAAATGATAAAATGTAGAACTAATACAGATATTATGAACACTTTAGAAGCGCAAGATGAGATTGATTTTTGGAATCTTAACAACGGAATAACTCTTCTGACTTCAAGCGCAACTCTATACGACGACACAATTGAAGCAGAAAACATACAGATAGTAAATGGATTACAAACTACCAATACTATATTCAACTATTTTTCGAATGGCGGAACCGATGGTGCAAAACGTTCAGTTTTAGTTAAAATAATTGTATCTACAGAACCAATAGTACGCAAAAACATTATACAAGCAACTAACAATCAATCAGTAATTCCTCTATACTCACTACATGCAACTGATAAAATACAAAAAGACATCGAAGAAATTTTATATAAACATAACATATATTATGAACGCAAAGATAAACTTTACCAAAATCGTGGAGTTCATATCGATGATATTGTAACTCCTCTATATCTCGCAGGAGGATATACAAGTTTAGTTTTAAAATTACCACATAGGGCTGTATCACTTAAATCAAAATTTATGAACAATCCAATTCAATATAACAAAATATTTAACGAACAGATTCCCATTTCTGTATGGATTAACATTGCCACAATCTTAAAAAGAGTAGATAAAATAACCCCTAACTACAAGGGAACCATTAAAACAAGCCAAGATAAATATTTAAGGTCTGTAAGACCAATTGTGTCTCTTATAGTAACTGCTAAAATAATTGGGAAATTAGGCTTTGGCACAAATGATATTATCAAGTTAAATCCGCAACTCATAACAAACGAACTCATAAGAGATGTAACACAGAACACTATAAAAGTCTTTAATAACAATAATTTAAAGTCTATTAGAAACTTGTCAAGCAGACAACAGACAAATTTAATAATTAAAGAATTAGCAACCCATTATCAACTTCCAGATTTTAATGCTATTGAAAGAAGAAGAGATTTCATATATGATGATTATCAAATTGATGAAGAATTTATTGAAACTGTAAAAGAAATGTTGCCTGCTCAACCTTGGCCAGTAGGAATACATAAAACTATTGCTTCTCAGCTTGGTTGCACAAATGCGAAAGTATCACGAACCATCGAAACACTCATAGATACTGGTGTTTTCAAAAAACAAATAAACGGACATGTTATAAGCAATGAACAAAATTTACCATAATAACTGCTCACCCAAACATTTCGAAATAATTATTGTCATTTGATTGTCACTCAACCAAAAACGAGCCAAGAAACGCCGTAAATTCGGCATTTCTTGGCTCATGTACATTATTCAAACTCTGCTCCCATTTCATATATCCACCATATTTTTCTACCATTTTTTATTTCTTTTTGCATGAAATTTATATCTTTTATCATCTTGTCTATATGGTTTCAAAACTTTTTAGAACCAGATTAGAACCACAATCATTCAGTAGAACCAGAGTTGATATCCGTTCAAGAATCTAATCTTCCAACATATCCAACAGCATCTGATAATGCCTCTGTCCAATATGTCGACCTGCTCTCTGCAAACCCGAAACACATTCCTTCACCTCATCCGAGGTAAGTTCATGTTCCTCATATACTGCCTGTGGTATAAGCACATTTTCAAATAGCTTTTTCAGCAAATCAAGTCTTTCTATTTTAAGCAATGATATTAATGGTGTTGTATCCGATACAACTATCATACCATTGCCCCCTTTTTCAGTTGGCGGTATGTTTCCAGTTCTGTATCCAGATCATCCATGGTCATATCAAAATAAGAATACCCCAGCTTATCGTAGATGTCGATAAGTTCTGATTTCCTTATCCCCAGAATTTCTGCTGCTCTTCCGTGGGAAATGGTCTGATTTGCTATATAAGGATATAATAAAAGTGCGTTTCTGGTGAGTTCTGTTTCTGTATTTGTATCAGCCAGGTACTTCTTCATTCCTGCCGGTACTCTAATGGTTATAGATTCCGTTGTTACCACGCAATCACATCCTTCCTGTCCCTATCTGTCAAAATCAATTTCAATTTTGTTACTTACACCTATATTATACTCATAAATCCCCTATTCATCAATCATTTTTCTGTTCTGGATAGAGTAAACTAACTGTCAGTTGGAGAGTCGCAGAAGATTCCCTGCTATGGACTTGCTCAGATCGCTTTTCCATAGTCTACTTCTCCTGCATCGTTTTTTGAAATACCTCCCATTTGCTCCCACATTGGTGCTGCTGGAAGCTATCAAGTCTGCACTTGACAAAGCGGAGGTAGAACTGGAATAAACTGGGATGTAGTAGTAAAGAAAGCCTCTCTGCCAAATTAATGGCAGAGAGGCTTTCTTTACTGCGCTAAACAAGACTCATTTATTCCTCTGTCGTAATTTCCACATTCACCAATTTCCAGTCTTTGATGCCTGAAATTTTACCAAATTCTTTTGCCTGAATTTTTATATTTTCCATGGTCACATGAGTTATTGGATGTTCCGGAAAAGCACTAACATCAAATGCTCTGGATATTCCTGCATAATCCGGTTCATTTTCAGATATGACGTTACGAATTATTAGATTCTTCACTTGTGGAATGCCTTTTTCTTCCGGCACAGGAATAGCCAGCCTACGCCAGTGTTCCGGGATTTCGCCTTGATAATCCTTTGGTATTTCACAATAACTGTATGATGGATTCCAGTCTAAACACATGCTGAAAGGATATTTAACATTAACCATTTTCAAATTTTCGACCAGGACATCTTCGATAACTCCCCCTCTGGTTCTAGCAGATTTTAGACGAAATCCACAGTCTGTTCCATGATATTTTAGATTTCTGATGGTGATATTTCTTGCCCCACCTGATGTTTCGCTTCCGATTGTCACTCCACTACCTGTAAGTATTTCACATTCCTGAATTAGTATATTCTGGCAGATTCTGTTCACTCTCAGGCCATCTGCATCACGACCTGATTTTACGCAGATACTGTCATCATTACAGGCAATTTTGCATCTCTCTACAACAACTCCGTCGCAGGAATCGATATCAATCCCATCCGTACTGGGTCCTTCATTGTCATAAATATGCAATTTTTCTACATGAATATTTTTCGAATAGCAAATATGAATATTCCAAAACCCAGACCGACGACTTTCAAAATCAGATAAATTCACATTCTTGCTTTCCATCACAACTAAATTGCGGCTTCTCCGGCAATCATAATCCACGCACCATCTTAATCCCTTTGCTTCGTAAACCTTTCTCATGCCGCCCTTCCGGTCTTCTCCCCAGTACTTATTCCACCAATACGGTCCCTGACCATCAATACAGCCTTTTCCTGTAATTTTTACATCTTCTTGACCATTAACATTTAAAATGCCAACAGTCCACTCCATTTCAACGCCTGCTACTCTTGTGTGCATAATGGGATACTGACTCTCATCTGTTGTCCCCAGCAGAATTGCCCCCTCTTCCATTCGAAATTCCATATGGCTTTTTAAGAACAGTGAACTGGTTAAGTATATGCCTTTCGATAGCACAACAATTGTTTTTGCACCGCGTTCTGCCGCTATCCCAGCCTCATCAATGGCTGCTTGAATTGCTTTTGTATCAAGAGTAATGCCATCTCCCAGAGCACCAAACTGCCTTGGATTAAAAATTCGTTCCATTCTTATTCCTCCTGTTGTGACTCTTTCATTTTTTCCACTTCAATCGCTGCCAACATAACAATCCCTGTTCCATGGGTATCATTCACATTCCATCCTAAATCATTTGCATAATATTCCTTACTAAAGGAATAACCTGATCCGCGGCATACACCATAAATATTACCTTTCCAGTCAACAGCAATTTTACAAAGTGCCCGCCATCCAAGTAATGCTGCTTTTGCATAATCATCACGATTCTTCAGCCATCCATACCTGACGCCTCTGGCAAATCCATAAATAAACATAGCCGTGCAGGAAGTTTCCTGAAAAGAATGAGGAAATGTCAAAACCTGATGCCACATTCCTTCTTTTCCCTGAAGTTTTAAATAACCTCCACAAAGTGTCTGGAAAATCTCAAGAATTTCTTCTCTTTCAGGATCATTATCCGGCATAACCGCCAAAAGTTCTGTAAGGGAAAATAACACCCATCCATTGCCTCTCCCCCAGGGAACCTTTGTCTGAACATGATAATGCGTATCATAAATATGGGACAAAATTTCTAAATCCGGCATAAAAAGATAACCAAAAATCTGTTTTATCTGTCTTACAGCATCTCTCAGATAGAATATATCCCCACTCAGTTCATAATATCGGCATAAAAACGGAATACTCATGTATAAATCATCAGCCCAAATAGTTTCATTCATAATGGGCAGATAAGAATGATTTCTATAAAATGTACCATCGGGCAGTCTCTGTTGCTTATTTCTCATATAATCAGCAACCATGTCTCCAACTTTTCTTCCTTCCGGAATTACATGATCCTTCATCACTTCAAGAAGCGTCGAAGCAATAGAACCGCAGTCATCCAGACTGTCTATCGTAGTCAGCTGATTATGAAAAGGAGCTGCCCCGTAAAAAGCTTTATCCCAAATACAATAATCGTAAAAATCAGTGCATTTTTTCATGTGACCTTCTACATAATCCTGAATTGCCTGATTATTCAAAAGACGTCCACACTGGATCATTCCATACAGTGTAACACCAAGTGGATAGTTCCACTCCCCATACAACACGCCTTCATTGAATGGACGAAGATACATATCCGGCATATCGGCTCTCCAAAAAGAAGCCCCTCCATCTATTTCAAACGGTTTCTGAAAAGACATCATATCTTTCATATTCAAAACCTGATTTTCTGTAAATGGTCCTGCATAAAGCCACGGCTCTTTTCTACCATCTGCCAACAGAACCGGACTTTCCAATTCCAACAAACTGCCTTCACATTGCACATGCAGAGTGACAGTTTTACCTTCATATGCCAGAGTATGATATCCCCCACTTAATAAATACTCTGCTTTCCATTCTCCTTCAACGGAATCTGTTTCTTTTCCGTCTATCCATAATTTTCCTTTCCCTTCTGATTTTCCAACCAGAGAAACCATTCCGGCAAACGGACAAAAAAATCTTGAGGCACTTACCATTTTTCTATGGTCATCCTTCTCCATATTGAAAAGGCGTTCCGCCACAGTTTTTTGTTTTTCTCCCTGTTCCCAGGATACTTCCGGATACCAATGAATTCCTGTCTCTTCTTCTCCCTCACCAATAACCGGAACCCTTTCAATTGGTCGTTCAAATGCCTTGCTGTACACGAATCCACTCATTCCCTTATGTTCTCTATCCGGACTAAAAAACTGAATTCTTCTTCCTTTATAGGAACTGCTTCCGATATGGAAGCCACATCCCAAGGGAGTAGAAACACTTTGAAAGAAAAGGCTGTTTTCTCCTTCTTTCAGATTCAGACTGATATTGGAAATCTGATCTGCAAATCGTTCCTGCGTATGATTCGTACGATACGACAGCACTCCATTCACCCAAATACTCACAGGACCAAAAGCACTGAAGCGGAAATTAAACGGTCCGGCCTGAGGTACAGAAAGCTTTGCCCATGCATACACATACTGCTCGGGAACAAGCTCCGGCATTTTTTTGTGCAATGCTATCTCATCCATGTAATCTTCTGATATATGGAAATTCCTGCTGCTTCTCAAATAATATTTTACAGGAATTGGAGGATTATCCGCTATAAAGCGATTTGCAATTATCTGCAGAACCTGTTTTACACCGTTGCCAATTCTTACTCCAATTCCATTATCTTGCGGAAAATAATCATTCATAATTGTCTCCTATCTTCTATGGTTCAATGTTTACCAGCTTCTGACTATCATAATCAAAATACGTCCCATCCAGCATATTAGCCAGTGTATTTGTAACTGCTATTGTAATAATGTTTTCATCTTTCTGTAAAACATCCCGAGGACACTGCCAAACATATGGCGTATATGCTTTTACGCCAAGGCTTACTCCATTGATTCTGGTCTCAATACAGTCATAGGTTGGAACCTGAAATCCCAGTTTTATATCAAAACAGTTGACCTGCTGCTCTGTCACGGGTATCTCCAGCTTCATGCATGTCTCATATTCCATCGTACCGCTGTAATACGGAAATCCCTTACACCAATGTCTGTCTGGGCATCCTGTTTCTGGCTGTTTCGTCAGTAATGGTATTCCAGCTGTTTCGGTTACGCCGAAGGAACCCCACAGATACAATGGATCCCTTAATCCATCTTCATCCTTTTCAATATTCATCTGAATCTCAATGGAATTTTTACCTTCCTTCACCATGCTGTATATATTCAAGGCCTGATTATTTTTATCATTTACAAAAACATCGTACCAGTCCTTTTGATCTGCTTTTTTCCCGTTAATGAATAGCTGATAGGATCCCGCCATCGTTTCTCTATCCATAAAAATACATATATCTTCCGGAACTTCATTCATCTGGAATTCCACCCGATACCAACAAGCCAACGGATACGCTGGTGTAATCTTCTTTGGTGTTCCAAAAGCGCCTGAGAATCTTAACTGCTGTTTTTCCAATAATTTAGTAGAATCACACTGTTCAATAAATGTCTTTACTTCCACATTTTCCCACTCTATCCGGTTCAAAGACATATCAACGTATCCAAACCGGCAGAAATTTTTCCCTAAAGGTTTCATCTTCCATTCTGCATCAAGTGGAATCGTAATTTCAGGTCTTATGGAATTATGACTAATTTTGTTATCAGTGCCATTGTTTGAAATCTGAATCCATTGACTTTCAAAACTGCCAAGTCTGATAACAACAGCATTTTCTTCAACAGGAATATTACAGATTTTTCCTGTCTCCAAATCCAATCTGTAAACATTTTTATCGGCAATTGTCGTACATTTATAATCACATGTAAGTTCAACTGCAATGCGTTCTTTTCCCTGATTTGCCGCAAATACATACCAGTTTCCATTCTCATCATAGCGTACAGATACAATCGTATCTTTAGGATTTCCTGAAATTATGCGACAGTGTATATGCTCGTCAATCTGTTCCCTGCACAACTGAATGAGTTCATCATCTTTCATTTCTGTAAAGAAAAATGCCGATGGCTTTTCAAACAATAGCTTCCATCGCTCCTTCGTTTCTTCGTTATTTTCTCCACCATCAATGGCATAAGTAGGAATTTCTTCTATTCCAATAACAGTTCCCCCCTGAGCCGTAAATTCCTCCAGTTTATTTCTTGCATATGATTCCATACAATGACAAGGAGGCAAAATAACCACAGAATATGCCGCCTTTCCCAAATGAATCTTTCCATCTGAAATCTCCGCATCTTCCAGCATCTCGGCATCCAAATGATCGTAGTCCAGCTGATTGAATAACAATGTTTTACAGATATGAACCCATCTTTCTCTTAGATAATCGCATTTTTTCTGTTCCCTCTCGCTTTCACCCCGGTAGGGAAAACCGTGGAACGGATTTCCAAGTTTTGTCCACAAAGCAGCTACCGGATCCAACACAGCAATCTGAATATCCGCATCTGTATTTGTTACCATTACACCCATTCGGCCTACATAATCCGCAAGCTTTCGATAATATTTCCAGTAAGGATTCTGTAGAAACTGTGAAGGTGGTGCGTCGTGTTTTGTAATATCCTGAATGGTATAATAGAATGCATGAAAATTGTAAAGGTTAATCCCGCTGCTTCCCAATCGGTCAATCATCCACTTCGCATCCTGAAGAGTCATTGTCCAACCAACACTGTGAAAGCTCTCAATCATCGCATACTTTTTCCCCAGTTGTCTTGCCAGAGAGCTGACTGCCTTGGCATTACTCCTATAATTATGAATATATTCATCATAAATCCATTCCAGAGGTTTACCCAATTTCTCATGGGCCGTATCCCCCCCTACGATATCACTGTAACGTTGTGTACTGTGTCGCATGGAAGGCACTTCCGTAGCATATTGTAAATGATGCTCCCGACACCAGTCAGAAACCTGTTTATGATAGCTCGTCCGGAAAAGAATATGAGCTGTTTCATACAAGTCATATCTGACTTTCATGGCATTCTCAAACGAATCATCGTGCAGCGCCGGCATACAATCAAGAAGAGAATATCCGTTACGTTTTTCAAATTCTTCCGGGAGAAGCTTTGACCAAGGAATGGGGCTCAAAAGTCCAACTTCATCAGAGAACATTCCATGAACAGTAATACCAAACTGGTCTCCTACCGCTTTCTCGTAGCGTTCATGTGTTGTTTCTAAGAATGTACGCACTGCCTCCTTATTGCATGGATCAAAAAATCCTCCATAGTACTTAAAATCACCCATGGCCATTTCCATATAGAGTTCTATTCGCCATGTTCTCTCTGCGAGTTCCGGCAGAACAGTTTTCAGTATTTTGGATGGACCATACGAAAAAAATCGCTTATTATTGTATTTAGTAAGGCCTGTCTGCTGATAGATTTTTTCTTGCTGCAGATTTCCAATACAATCCTTTAAATCAACCGCTTCATCCCAGCAGGTATTCCCTCCTTTATCAACCGGATAAGCTTTTGCAAACAGGACACGACTCCAGCCTAAATTTACTTCAACCTCCCCTCCTCTCGATTTTTCTACTTTTTTATGCACTAATATCATATGTTCTGCTTCCGGATGCTCTAACAACACCTCTCCGCCACTCATACCGCTCGGATATGGATACTCATCATATAACCATGCTTCGAGACCATATCTTCTCGCCTCTGCGCACGCATACTCTACCATTTCGAACCATTCCTTCGAAAGATATGGAATCGTCATTCCCTGTCTGGCACAGATAAACATCCCCCCAAGTCCCTTATCTGCCATCTCCTTAATCTGATGACTTATTTCTTCTTTCGTAATATCTCCATTCCAAAACCAGAATGGCTTAATCCGGTACTCTACCGGCGGATTTTGAAATTCTTCTTTAAATATCATGTAACCGTCTCCTAAAATCAGAAAATGCAGGAACTGCACCGGACCTGCGCCCATTCTGCATCTCCTGCACTTTCTTTCTAAGTCTCTATTATTTTATTTTGCATAAACTGCATTTACTTCTTCAATAACCTTGTCTCCGCCACTCTTAGACCATAAATCCCACTGAGCCTTCAACTGTTCTTCATCAATCTGTCCTACAATAAACTGAATTCTTGCATCTTCAATGATTTTATCAAGCGCAACACCGTTTTTAGTATATTCTTCTGAATCACCCAAAATACCGGCAGTTGGATCAGATACTGCATACTGCTCATTGTTCTTAATTGTTTCCTGCTGCTTGTAATATATTTCCGTTTCATTTAAGGTCACATATGGATCTGTATTCGGAGCATACTCTGTATAAGAAACCAGCTGGTTCAATGCCTGATATTCCTGATTTAAGGTTGCATCATGGCTTCTTGTAAGTTTTCCGTCAGCTTCAAGTTTAAAATGCTTATCCTGCAAACCATAGTTTGCAAGAGTCATCATCTCCTCATCATTCATTTTGTCCAAGAAATCAAGACATTTACGTACATCATCCTCAGTCTTTGCTGCCTTTGTAATTACGAAAAATCCCTGACATCCCAGTGTAGCCATTGTTCTCGGCTCCGCATTTTCATCTGCTTTAACTGCTCCCACGAAATCCATCTCAGGACCTACAATTCCCTGATTTTCAAAGTAATCTGCTACACGACGTCCATCATCTATGGCATCTACAATCATTCCGGCTTTCTGCGTTTTCAAATCATCTGCCTTAGTTGCCGCATCTCTTGTGGGGAAATCTTTCTTGATCAGGCCTTCCTCGCATAATTTGCGCAGCCACTTTAAACATTCCAGATATTCCTCTGTCTGATGATCCGGTACTAATTTACCATCAACTTCGCCCCAGCCATTTGGAGCTCCAAACCATGTTTGAATGATATCTAACGGCACAGTATCCTTTGTAAGTGTAAGACCATATGTGTCATCCTGTCCGTTTCCATCCGGGTCACCATAAGTAAATGCATAAAGCATATTATAAATGTCTTCTACAGTTTCCGGTTTTTCCAAGCCCAACTTGTCTGCCCAGTCTTTTCTGTAAGTCATACCGTACCGTCCCAATGCACGTCCACGATAAATTCCATAAAGTTTTCCATCAATACGGATATTATCATTTACTACCGCCTTGGAATTTTTCAAATGAGGAAACTCCTGCAGCAATTCTTCTATATCCCACAATGCACCGGCTTTTGCTGCATTGATGATAGCAGGAGACTTTGTTTCTGTTGCAATAATCTGGGGCATATCCTCTCCACCACCAGCTAATATCAGGTTCAGCTTATCATTATAGTTATCCTTCGGTGTCCACATAACATCAAGATTCACACCTGTATAATCTTCCACTTTTTCTATAATCTCAGCACCTGTTTCACCCTTCATTGGATTGCCGGAATAATCATAGGTCATAACCTTTAAGTTGTACCTTCCGTTTGCATCAGTAGACGCCTGATTTTCACTTCCACCGCATCCCGTCAAACAGCCTGCAGCTGTTATTACCGCAAGTCCCATCGCAATGCTACGTTTCATTGTTCTTTTTTTCATGATAGATAACCTCCTAAATAATGTTGTTTGAATTCTATTTATTAGCCTTTTACTGCTCCAACCATAACACCCTGTTCAAAATATTTCTGAACAAACGGATATACACATAGAATCGGAATCGTTGCAACTACGGTCGCTGCCATTTTTACCACCTGCTCCGGCGGCGTACCACCCACTCCAAAGTCAACCGCACTACCATCTGCACTTGCTCCCTGCGCCAGTAAAACAATCTGTCGCAAAATGATCTGAACCGGGAATTTCTCAGTTGAATTTAAGTAAATCAGTGAGTTAAAGAAATCATTCCAGTGGGATACCGCATAAAACAATCCTACTGAAGCAAGTGCCGGTTTGGACAATGGAAGAATAATTTTTGCAAAAATCCCAACATCAGAACATCCATCTATTCTGGCAGCTTCTTCTAATTCATGAGGAAGTTCCTGAAAGAAGTTTTTCACAATAATCAAGTTAAATGCATTAACAGCACCCGGAAGCATTAATGCCCAATAACTATCTAATAGTCCCAATCCCTTTACCACCAGATAATTTGGAATCATACCTCCTGAAAACAGCATGGTAACTATAATTACATTTAGCACCACATTTCTTCCCTTCAAATTGCTTTTTGACAGTGGATATGCAAGAGTAGTGGTAAATGCCATATTGACGACTGTACCCGCTATCATGATAAAAAATGAATTAGCCAATCCTCTGAAGATACTTCCGTCTGCTATAATGTATTTGTAGGCATTTAAGGAGAACGTATGCGGAATGATGAAGAATGCTCGCTCTACCAACTCTTTTTCTGTCGCAAAGGAACCGGCTACTATATAGAGAAAAGGTACAATTGTGAGTATACCAGCCATAATGCAAATCAAATACACAACAGCCATTCCGACTCGTTCCACTGGATTCAATTTGATTCCCCTATGTTTCTTTTTTGCTGCAATTGTTAACATCTGTCGCTCCTTCCTTCCATTAGTATAAGCCTGTTTCGCCACATTTTTTACAAATCCAGTTTGTCGTCAAAACCATAACCGTCGCAACTACGGATTTAAACATTCCCACTGCCGTACTGTAAGAAAATGCGCCTTGCGTAATACCTAGTGTATACACATATGTATCAAATACTTCTGCCACCGAAGAATTCAGAGAGTTTTTCATCAAGAAAATCTGCTCAAATCCTGTATTCAGCAAAGTTCCTACCTTCATAATCAACATAATAATGATAGTACTTTTGATTGCCGGAAGTGTAACATGCCAAACCTGTCTTAGTTTGCCTGCACCATCTACCTGAGCCGCCTCATATAATTGAGTGTCTACACCGGCTAAAGCAGCCAGGAAAATAATCATTCCCCATCCTGTTTCTTTCCATATGTTTTGAATTACAATAATCCATCGGAAATATTTAGGATCAGACAGAAATTCCAGTTTATTCCCCGTCAATGAATATATAATCTGATTAATTACACCTGAATCTGTATTTAACAGTGTAAACGTAATACTTGCCACTATAACCATAGAAATGAAATGTGGAATATATATCATCGTCTGAATTGATTTCTTCATGAACTTATTCTTAATTTCATTCAAGAGCAATGCCAGAATAATCGGCATGGGAAAAAAGAAAACCAAGTTCAATATAGAAATCGAAAAGGTATTTACAAGAAGCATCTTAAAGTCAGGATTCATAAAAAATGTTTTAAAATGTTCAAGTCCTACCCATTCACTTCCCAAGATTCCCAAATAGGGGCTGTAATTTTGGAAAGATATAACCAACCCCGCCATTGGTACATATTTGAAAATCACAAAATAAATGATTCCAGGAAGCATCAACAGATACATCCATTTGTGCCGTTTCATATAGCTTAGCAGTGTTTCTTTCTTTCCATAAGAAACTGCTCCAGCACCGGCCGTTTTTACTCTCGCCATAAGCCAACCTCCCTTTTCTTAATATGGGTTCCTTTTCACTTTATCCTCCGGAAACTCCATGCATTGCTTTGTTTGCTTATGGCTTTATCTTACTGATTATATTCAAAATTTCAACAATCATTATATTTACACAATTATAGACATTTATTACAAACGCAATTTGTGTATATTGTACAATTACATATCAAAACGAACCGTTATTCACAAAAAATAATCAGATTATTGCATGATCTATGCTCATAACTACACATTTTGATTATTCTTATTGTTCTTATAATAGACAAAATGCTCTCTGCTTTGCGAAACAATTATCCCTTATTAATCCTTGCAAAAAAGAAGATAGATTCGCATTGCATGAATCCATCTTCTTGATGTTTTATTTATACTGTTTCCGATATTGTCCAGGAGTAATATCCATATGTTTTTTAAATAAGCGGATAAAGTTCTGCGCATTACTGTAGCTTAATCGTTCCGCAATTTCTGCAACAGAGAGATCCGTTTCTACCAACATCCTTTTTGCCATCTCCAGCTTTTGTCCTGCAACATAATCGGTAAATGTCATATCCTTGGTATTCTTCATAACACGCCAGATATAACTCGGATGACATCCAACCTTTTCAGCGCACTCACTTAAAGTCAGATCTCCACCATTCTTTTCTACCAGTTCTGTAATCTTATCCATGACCATTTCAGAACTGCTTTTTCTAAATTGGTTCATTCGATTAATTACCGGAACAATTACCTTTGTTTCGTAAAACATTTTGATACTTCGAGAATCATACAGCTGATTAAACTGTAAAAACAGATCTTCGTCCCCTTCCGGAAATAAATCATAAATCGGAATTCCCGCATCTGCAGGGACAGATAAAATTGCCAATAAAAATCGATGGAAATAGTAATGCTGCTCATACAACACAACACCGGACTTATTGACCTCTTTCATGAATTCATTGGTAATGGCAAAGGCACGCTTTTGGTCGCCGGAATCGATTGCCTCTTTGATCGCAGCATCTAATACCAGATTGTAATCACTTCCACCTGGGCTATGTCCAATCAAATCCCCATAATACGTGACGGAACTATCCTCCATAGATATACCTTCTATATTTTCATCACGATTTGAGTATTCATTTATCTTCAATGCCTCCAGACTTTCATTATATGCTCGACGAAAACCAGTTTCCTGTTCAAAGATACGGCTAACACCCATATCAATATACCCACCACAAATCTCTGCAATAAAACTTGAAAGACTGTTTCTGAGAGCAACTAATTTCTGTTCTGTCTCATCTCTGTTTTTCCCATCCACAATCATTACAATAGCTCGCGTGTAGATAAACGGCGGAAAAAGGAGCATCTTTTTTATTTCTTCCGGAAGATGATTCAATAATTCCAGATTCAGGGCATCTATTCCTGTCTGATCACGGTCTGTTTCGTACAGTGGACAAAATATCACCGATGTAACGCAAAGACATGAATCAAATTTCATTTGAAGTCTCTCTTTTATCCTTGTTATTTCTTCCTCTTTTATCCGTCCACGTACCAGACGTATGGCAAACAGTTCTTTTACCTGATTCTTCTGTCGGTCAATCACATCCTTCAGTTCTTCATTATGGCCAAGAAGAGAATGTATTCCTTCCTGAATCAGATTAAATTCATCCTCATCTTCTTTTTCCTCTTCCGGAATAACAGACTTCACCTGGTTCACTAGATTTTTCACCGGTTTATACACAAAAAAGCTACCAAAACCACTAATAATCCCTGTAACCATGAGGACAATCATAATAATTCCAATCATCGTAAACAATATTTCAAGAAACTGGCTGTCTGCCGCTGCTGAATTATATCCAGCCACATAAACCCAACCGCTAACCGATGCCTTACGCTTTACGATATCATAGACTCCTTCAGATGTATGAATCGTAGTTTCATTCATATTCTCCAAAAATTCCGGATGATTCTTGTAATAAGAATAAACGGCTTCATTTTCAGAATAGACCATCTCTCCATTCTGATCCATAACTAACAAACTACCATTACCCAAGCTATCGTGAAACAGATCTTCCATGGCACTTTGTTTCATATTCACTACTAATACAGCATCTGTATGCGCTGTATTAGTCGGCATTTTAACCACATACATAAGATATTGGTCATCGACATATTGGGAATCAATTGCATTTTCACCTTCATCATTCCCTATATGATTCACCCAGAAAATGCGCTGATATGCATCTGCCAACTCTTCCAGCCACTCATAGTTTGCAACTACATCCATGGAATTAAATCCCTTATTGCTTAGAACCCATTTCTTTTTATAATTAATAAAACTATACCCGTCTGCATAGTTAATGTAAGATTCGCCTCCGCTTATTTCATCAATAAAACTTCGAATCTGAGGATAGGGGATATCATCATACTCCTGATCAATTATCTCCTTCGTAGAACTTCGTCCAGCTATCATAAGAAAATCCTGCCGTACAGCGTCCAACACATTTTCAGTCCTATTCTCCACCTGCAACAACGCTGTCTCATTGGATTGGCGAATACTATCTCTTACCGCTGAAACAGCACTATGATAAGAATAAAAACCAAGAACCAAAAGTGGTACAATGGCAATTGCCATAAAATACAGAAAAATTCTCCGACGATATGTAGGTACTTTTCGCTTTCCAATCATCGAACCGCTCCTTAAAAATCATAAATCAACCTCTAATCACACAAAAGTATATCATGACAACGTAATTTTGGACAGCGTTCTTTTCATGTTTTTTACGGGAGTTTGACAGTTGTTGAATAATGAAAAAATAACTCACAGGTATTTATTTACGGGTATCACAAATAACTCTAATATTACTATTTCTGTTTGGTTACTTTTGTTTCCACAAGAGTTCCATTTGGATATTGCGTTGCGCTATATTTAGAATTTCCATTATCCGTTTGTACTTTAACTACTCGTCGGTTAGAATCAGTAATACGTGCTTCTAATCTGTCTCCCGGTTTATTTAAAATTCCCAGTTTGCTAACAATCTCTGAATTATCCATTTTCCCAAATATACTTAATAAATTTTTCATTTGCCCTTCCTATTCTGCCAAGCCTAAATCTATTGATTTTACTGGCTTTGACGATATTTAGTGTCTGCTGATCAAACCGTTTCCGGTTCAAAATCAGCAGACACTACGTACCTATTTAAAACAATTATACTCACCAGAACGTGAAGAAGTATTAAGAAATAATGCTGGACGTATAAGTTTTTCAGAACCATTTTTTTAAATCCTATATAAGAATGCTAAACGCTCAACAATCATAAACAGGTATCAAAAAGGTATCACACCACACACAAAGAGCCGGAAAGTCCGCTGTTTAAGCGGATTCCCGGCTCTTTGTGTGTTAAATGGCAAATCCCTTCATCTTCAAAAAGGCAAACTTCTTTATCCTGGCTAACATTACTTTCAGTCTAATGAGACGAACAATATCCCATATTACCTCTGATTTTTTCAGTTCCATGACAACTCCCAGATGACGTTTATCTTCTTTTATCCGTTTTTCTAGTTCCCAGAATCTCTCTGATGCAGGCTTTTTATCATCATTCAGAAAATTTGCATACTCTTTAACAAGACCTTCCATATAATTTTCCTGCCAGCCTGATAATCTTTCTCTAAATAATTTCCAATCCTTTTTTGCTTATATCCATGATTTTGAACCTCCTCAGTCTCAAGTTAGTCTCAACAAACAATTTCAGAAATGAGACTGACTTGAAACTACAACTTTATAATTTACCTGCAAATCCCGGTTTTATCGCGTTTTGCTATATCATAGAGTCTCACTCAGTCTCAAATCTCGTGAGACTTCGTTGAGACTAACTTTGAAATATTCGTTTTTCAGAAAGCTCATTAATCGTCTCTCTTTAGAAAGCTTTTTCTTAGAATATTCTGATTTTAACCACTTGATTTTTCTCAAAATTTCTATGACATTTTCTATGACATTTCTACGACATTTTCTGTGACATTTCCCATCTTCATTATAAGCGTTACCTAAAACAAATTTGTGCCTTTAATCAATTCAATTTTTACCTTCTCCCTACTTCCATACATAGAGCTTTTACTTTCATCAATAGTCTATATCTGATGTTTATTCTATGAATACATACTTTCCCTTTCCTTTACCGTTTACCACTTTAACAACTTTCATGTCTCTAAGTTTTGTCATGACTGCTCTTGCTGTGGATGGTGAGCAATCAAGAATTTCTTTTATTTCTTTTGTTCCAAAAATCTGATTTTTCTCTATTTCATCATACACCTTAAGAATATTTGCTTTCGAAGGTTCATTATATTTTTGTTGCTCAATCGCCGACTTTATCATATCAACCGCCGATTTTTTATCGTCAATCGCCGGCTTTTGGTAATCAATCAACGACTTATTGACTGCAACAGCCAATTTTTTAAATGAATCAGCGGTTTTTTCAACAATAGTTTTTCCAACTTTTGAATTATAAATAACTGCCTGCAACATAAAAGCATTTGTATGCTAAACAGGATCTTTTAGGTCCACCTGCTCCAACTCATTACGCAGTCTTTCATTAACGCTTTAAACGTTTCTTATTGACATTATGAATTTATCGTACTAACCTAAACTCGTAGAATATATTTCAATAAAGGTAATGTTTCGAAAACTTTTGGTTCCGATTATAATAGAGCAGCTTTTAGCATCTCTCATTGGAACCTGCCAGTGCAAATCTCTGCTTTGAGACGGTTCCCTTTATCACAATTACCAAGCCAATCTGCTGGGTACCATTCTTCATTATTCACAATTCTGTATAAATAAAGAACAACTCATGTGGGATTGGGGATATGCCTCACTCATTATTGGAATAAGAAAATAACTGCAAAGGAGATTTTTACTATGAAAGAAATAATTTTAGGAAATCACATACGAAAGGTTCCTTCAGTTGCTGTTGGATGCATGCGCCTTTCTGAAAAATCGAAGGATGAGATGAATCGTTTTATTCATGCAGCTCTGGAACAAGGTGCATATCTCTTTGATCACGCGGATATCTACGGTGATGGTATGAGCGAGAGCATATTCGGCGAAGCGTTCGCAGATGATTCATCCATAAAGCGTGAGGATATTTATCTTCAGTCAAAATGTGGCATCCGTCAAGGCTTCTATGATCTCTCAAAGGAGCACATTCTGAAATCTGTCGATGGCATTTTACAAAGGCTCCATACAGATTATCTTGATCTTTTGCTTCTTCACCGTCCGGATACACTCGTAGAACCGGAAGATGTTGCTGCTGCATTTGATGTTCTTTATGAAAGCGGAAAGGTACGCCATTTTGGAGTTTCAAACCATAAGCCGATGCATATTGAACTGCTGCAGAAATATGTCCGCCAACCACTCGTTGTCAATCAGGTTCAGTTCAGCATCCCTGTTTCCAATCTTGTTGCAAATGGCATGGAAGTCAATATGGAAACCCCAGGTTCAATCGATCACGATGGAAGTCTGCTCGACTACTGCCGCCTCCACAATATCACTCTCCAGGCATGGTCTCCGTTTCAGATGCCGGCATGGAAAGGCTGCTTTCTCGGAAGCGACGAATACCCTGAACTGAATAAAAAAACTTCATGTGATTGCCGAAAAATATAATGTCAGCGATACTACTATTGCGGCTGCGTGGATTTTACGTCATCCGGCAAATATGCAGATTGTTACCGGCACTGCAAGTGAAAGCCGCTTGAAAGAAATTATCGCGGCGTGCGATATTACTCTGACTCGTGAGGAATGGTATGAGCTGTACCTGGCGGCAGGTCATCTGCTTCCGTAGGGATTAAGGATTACCAGCATTATTTTCAAAATGCTGGTAATCCTTAGAATTAGCAAGTTGTAAAAAAGAATCTTCTCTTTTACGAAGTCTGGTCTCATAAACGAGATAAAGGTTCTGGCAGATGCAGAGCTTGTGTTGAACAGATCAGAGTACACGACCTCAGACACAGTCACGCCAGCTTACTCATTAATCAGGGCTGTGATGCCTTGATGTTAGCAGACAGGCTCGGACATGAAAAGGTATCCACAACACTTAACACATACTCCCATCTGTTTCCACATAAACAGCAGGAGCTTGTGCATAGTCTGGAATCATTGCAGGCAACAGATTCGCCAACACCTGAACCACCATCTGATAACCCTCTGCTTGAAGCCGCAGGTATCACATGTGAAGTGCCGCAGACTCAGAGCAACGGCTCAGATGTAACAATCCGACCTCAGTTTGGACCTCCGTTAGTACCATCAAATACCGCATCAGGGAAAATCATCCAGATGCCACAAAGAAAGATCATATAGAAGAAATCCAGCAGTCATCAGGGTTTCTTGCTATTAAAGTTAATGACAACCAACTGAAAACGATAGAAAAAGAGTAGTTGCTATTAGTAGCAAATTAGTAGCAGTGCAAAAGAAAAAGTCTCGGAATCCGCTTGTTTAGCGGGTTCCAAGACTTGTGACTTCTATTCAAACTCGGCAAGTTGTTTATTTAACTTAAATTGTTTTGTTTAAGTTTTATTCAAAATCTGCCGGTATTTTACTTTATTTACAAATTTTATTTTGGCTTACTGATTTTCTGTTGCCAAAGTGTTGCCATGACTTATTATACCAAGTTTGTCAAATAAAGCAACTCTCTCTAACAAGAAATCAAGCAGACACACCAGAAACTGATTCTTTATGTCAATCAATCGTTTTCATTCCAATAACTATTGTCCCTGACAAACTATCTGCACTATTACTGCTTAAGAAACTCTTGGAAACCTGCTCATATGTAATATGCTGATCATTCGTAAGCACTATAAATTGTGTACCATGCGCTGCGTTGGGATCCTTTCCTGTCAAGACAATGTAATACTCAAAAAACATATCACCATCGACAACATATCCTCCGTCAACTTCCTCATACACCACACCCAGATTTTCATCTTCTTTTGAAATTCCCGGAGCCATTCGACTTTGTGAATCTGTATTATTATGTTGCAAATCGTCTACAATACCACTGCTTTGTACAATTGTTATAGCACTGCCATTTGTTTCATATGATCGAATGATATTTATGTTCTCATCTGTCATCTCAGTCAATTCTACCTCCAATCTCAAGGGATTTTCCCTAATGGCGGAGGTAACTACAAATGGTAATTTCCCAGCAACCATATCTGCCGAAATTCTCTCCTGCAATGTTTCAACATATGCCCTTGATGGTGTTTCATTTGATTGTGTGAATTCCATGATAGTCTTCAATTCCATATACCCTGTATCGTAGCCACAATCAAGGATGCACTCCCGCCATAGAGGTGCATCATCATATGCATAAACATAGGTAAATAAAAACTTTCCATCCGATGTCGGTTCTAAAACAGGCTGTCCATCCGGTGCACCTGAATAAAACCAGGGAACATATGCAAAGTTCCAATGATCCTCTCCTTCTTTTTTATCATTCAGGAGTAAACCAAAAGCGCCATATTCTGCGCTCATAATGCCATAGACTTCATATTCATCAGTATCATCGTTTGCCATTTTTATTAATACATCCGCATCCTCCTTAAATTCCACAGTATTATTCCAGGAATATGCATTTTCCAAACCGACTCTGCTAACAACTTCTGATAAGACATTATGGTAAATCGAATTTGTTTCTTCAAATATTGTATGGTATGACGACTGAATATCCATCGCATATCCCAGTTCCCCAATTGTTGTATCGTTTACCAGACAATAAAATTTGATATCACCATCTTTTTCATATGGAGCACGCTTTCCGTCAAAAACAACTTGATCTGAATACTTATCCCTATATAAGTCATAACCATCCAAATTGTACGGTTCCCTCCACATCTGATTATCCGCCACAGAATAAACATACATCATATTACTAGATACCGGACTTAATAAAACCTTTGAGCCATCTTCTGTGGCAACTATTTCACATGCATTATCACCTTGCGTATCATTGCACCCTATAGGAGCCAAATCAACACTTCGAATGATTTGGCTTTTTGTTACATCATATACAAACAAACCATAGTAACCGCCAAAGATGAACATACTTTCATCTGCATAATACATAGTACTTCCATCTGCTCCGGTAGTAGCTGACAAATCGATGGTCGGTACACTTACCTCTATTATATCCTGCAAAGGCGCAATTTCCGCAGTAGTGTCCTTATCTGCTGCAATTCGAACCTCCACATCTTTTACAGTCACATGAACTGTTTTTTCTTCTGCTGTATCATTACTTGCATAAATACCTACTTGAAACCATGCTCCTTTCTCAACCTCCATTTTGGCAGGCATTCCCGGCGTCGCATACACAGGCTCATCATAGGCATTTTCTTCCTTTACCTCAACACCCTTCAGTTGGATTGCGGTATCTCCGACATCCTGTCCTACTAAAAAGGAAACAGTTTTCCCTTTCGGCGATATCTCCTCATCTGCAAAAACAAGTGCCCCTTCACACTCTGCCGGAATATGAAATGTTATTTCATATGTATTATTTTGAGGGTTTGTTAAAAATAATACAGAAGTCACCAAAATTGAAATGACCGCTACTGCAATAATCCAAAATGTAGGTTTTTTATAATTCAAAATAGATTTTATTCTTTCCTTTACTCCTACTTCACCAAAAGCAAGCGGACACGCCAATACATGTTTTTCTGATTCACTAAACGAAAGAAGAACTTTGGAATAAATCTTCTTCTGCTTTGCATCCATATCTTTGATCACTTTCTCATCACATGCCAGTTCTATATCTCTGCAAAAAAGAATATATGCCAACCAGCATAGCGGATTAAACCAGTACACTGAAAGTAAGCCAAAACCAAGCGGCTTCCAAAAATGATCCAAGCGTTTTAAATGTGCTCGCTCATGGGCTATTACACTTTCCTTTTGTTCTTCATTCATTCGGGAAGGTAAATATATACGTGGCTTGATTATTCCAAAAATAAAAGGAGAATCTATCCGGTCACAGATATATATGTTTTCCGTTGTACGTATAGACAGTTTCACTCTTCTCCATATCTTCAAGCAGCTTCCCAAAGCGTATACCGCCAGGATAACAACGCCACCCAACCAAATGATTGAAAAAATATGGAGAGGATCCGTGTTTTTCTTTTCTACTGTTACCACTTCATGATCATAGCTTTCCGCATATCCCTTTACATAACGATCAGAACCCGTCGTTTTCGATAGAACATTTGGCATTCCTACATAGTTATCCATGCTCACAACTTCTGCATCCGGAGCCAGACTAAATTTGCTTTCAATAGAAAACGGACATACAAGCCTTATTGCTACCAACGCCCATAAGAGGCATTTGATCGACTTTGGAGATTTATTAAGTATAAAGCGAAGCAACAAAACTACAGTTATAAGAATTGATGCCTGAATACTTAAATTAAGCAATTTTATAAATATACCTTCCATACCTACTCCTCCTCAATGGAATCTATCATCTGCCTGATTTCATCTATTTCAGCTTTGCTTAGTTTTTTACGTGTAGTAAAAGCTGCTAAAAAGGCTGGCAAGGAACCCTCAAATGTGTCTTCCACAAATTTCTCACTTTGAGCGGCACCAAACTCAGCTTTTGTCATAAGTGATGATACGATTCCATTTTCATTCTTAAAGATTCCACGTTCACATAGACGCTTAAGCATTGTATACGTAGTTGATTTTTTCCACTCCAACTCTTTTTCACATATCTTAACAAGTTCGCCGGATGGAATGGGTTCATGGTTCCATATAATATCGGCAAACTGTGATTCAACATTTCCAAGCTTCAATTCTACCATAGCAACCTCCTTTGGTCTAACAGTATTAGACCTCTTATTGATATAAGTCTAATATCGTTAGACCATATTGTCAAGTATAATTTCATCATTGTCTTATTTATAATCAAATTGTTCAAATCATATTTTTTAAAAACAGTTTACTCTATTCCTTTTTCTCCAATGATATGCTTCTCCATAATCTGCTCCTATCTGCCACCTCTGTCTTTTCTATAATAGTGGCTCTGTCTGTTGTTCTCTCGTTCCTTCACTTCCTGTTGCTTCCGCTGCAACTTCGCCTTTAAGCTATCCGACTCTGCCTTGTTTCCGCTCTGCTGTTTCCACCTTGCAACTGCCGACTGATAATCATTGTACTCTGCTTTAGAAGCTCTATATTCAGCCAAGAACTCCTTTACATTGCAGCTTTATACTCTGGCAGAGTAAGGCTATCTCTCTGTATTCCCAGCACCTCTATGTCAATGCCTTTCTCCCGGCAAAGATCCGTCAAATAGGCTCGCTCTCTTTGTTGCCACGCAACTGTTTCATTTTCCTTTTTACTGACTGCCTTTGCAAAACCCATCTGTTGTAATGCCTTTGTAAGACTATTGCGTGTTTCCATGCCTGTTTTATATCCATGCGCCACTGGAATATAATCAATATGTAAATGCGGTGTTGCTTCATCCAGGTGCATGACACAATTGAACAGATACAAATTCGGATTACGTTCTTGAAAGGTTTTTGCATACTGCTCCAGTATTTCAATGGCTATCTTTATCAGACTCATCTATGATTGATATTCTGCTGCAGTCTGCATTTGCTGCTTCAAGCCTCGGCTTGACTGTATCTGCAAGTCCGTCTTCTGCCGTCTGATATATTACATTTACAGGCTCAGTAATATTCATATTTTCATCTATACATTCTCCCCTTGATAGCTTTGCCGCAATATTTAGTATCAGCGTGGATTTTCCATCACCTGGATCTCCCTGCACTATTGACAACTTTCCATAAGACTTTGTGATATGAAGTTTCTTATTCTCAAAATCAATATCTGCCGGTGTCAGGGCAAGCAGTTCACCTTCCCTTATTCCGCACCAATAAAGAATCTGGAACGCATAATAAGATATTGGCTTGTCTTTTACACATTCTATGAACTTGAGATATTCTTCTTTTGTCCAGAAATCCATCTCATCAGCTTTGCCTTTACCAATCGTCCCAGCCTTCTTTACAGGATTTTCTCTCAGATTGTAAAAGCGTACCGCATGATTAAATATGGCTGACAGCTCTGACTGCATTGTTTTCAGATAAGTCGGTTTATAGGGCTTACCGTCTGCCTGTCTCTTCTTGATCATCTCATTCTGCCATTTGATAATATCCGCAGGACTGATTTCATTCATCTTCTTGTCCTTGAAATATGGAATCAGCTTCTTCTGAAAAATAACCTCCTTTGTACGCCACGTGTTAAGCTTCAGCTTAGGCTTTAAATCTTCCTCATACAGCTTGTAAAAGTCCGCAAACCTCATATCCAGATTTGTTGCCTGCTGCAGCAGAAACTTCTGCTCATATTCCAATGCCTCCTTTCTCGTCCGAAAGCCACGCTTTAGCTTTCTTTTGTTTTTACCTGTCCAATCGTTGTAGTGGAAGGAGACATACCATGTCCCCCTCGCCTCATCCTTGTATGCTGCCATACACTACTCCTTTCCCTTATGCTGTCTTATCACATAAGTCATATACTTTACTGTCAAGATACTTACGGCTGACTCTGCCGGCTCTGACATAAAAGCCTTTAGAAGATAATTCCCTGTTAGCTTCTCTTATTACTTTGTATGCATGAGATACCGATACATCAAGCATCTCAGCAACCTCTTTTGCTGTGTAATATAACTTCTCCATAGTGCATTCACCTCCTCTCCCCGGCAATTACCGGTATGTATCAAGCACTTGTATTGGCAGCTACCTATATATAACTCGTTGCAACTATTGTATTTTCTTGTCTTAAATTTTAAAAGGGACAAACCCGACCCTTTTTCTCTGATAAGGGTACAATAGCGGTTTTTTTACAAACATAGCAGCATCCCTGTCTCTTGATTACATCACTTATTCTAATTCAAAGCATGAATTTGCTAAATATTCTCTCATGGACTTTTTTCGTCAAAACATATTCTCTGACGGACTTTTTTATCTTTAAGTACAATTAATCCATACTTAAACCTATAAAGATGTCTCTACAAACATTGTCGGAGTCATCAGGTAACATTGTGGCAATACTGGCACATTGTGTGTTAAAAACTTTCTGTGAGATAAATTCTATAACCAACCCACAAATTACGGAAGTGACACCACTGGTGTATTTTCACTAATTTGCACCAGTTTTTGGTGCTTCATATAATTGGGATAATTTTTGAAAATAAAAAGAAATGTGATAATAGATAATACCTATGACACTTCTGTTTAGTACTCATTAATATCTGTGGTACTATCAAAACAGGTATCATATAGGTATCACAATAAAAGAAAAAGCTTCATAAATGGCTTGTTTACGCCATTTATGAAGCTCTGTTTACTACTCGAATTCTACAAAGACTAACGCTTTTTGTTTAGGAATTATTCTCTGTAATG
>PVMO01019923.1_pt1 | contig 26239 bp, 27 predicted proteins | sample 1853421 | NCBI WGS metagenome assembly PVMO01 (sample SAMN08533511, study PRJNA380276) | Human gut metagenome, whole genome shotgun sequencing project.
GCGGACGTTCTGATTGTTCAGCCAGTCAGCAAACGAAGATTTGGTGTCGATAATCTCTTTGACCTTTTGCGCCAGAGCCTTGCACTTGTCGTTGATGACAGCACACCGTCAACCTCTTTATCGGTTCCGTATTCAAAATCATACTAGTCCCGCAGGGCAAGGAGAATAAAGATAAAGAAAGGAATTTTTTTGTTTAACTATTCTCACTATTATTTGGTTTAGTTGTTTTTTGCTTCTTTGGAGAAACTAGTTTGTGACCGGAATGAATGGACATGCCCATACAAATCAATGAAGAATAGGCAAAGTATTTATGCGCAGTCATAGATTTTTTGATTCCAGAATAAATGCATCCCAACATACAGAAAAGTGCGCCTAAGGCCCAGTATTTATGTGATTTCATGATTTGATGCCTCCTTTGATTTAACTGATTCAATTATAACGTTTTTTTACGAAAATGCAAGCATTACCGGGAACGCTTTCATGTGGATGCTGTGACTGCCGCTACGGTCATGCTCGGTGGGCATTACGAACAAAGCTCACATGTAGCATTCGACTCCGAATATCAGCCGGCACACATATGAGGACGGAAAATGTAGCAGCTTTTGAAAAAAATTGCTTTTTTCTGCTCAAAGTGCTACAATCGGAATATACCGAATACAAAGGGAAGAAAGCTCCCATGCCAAGACCGCCACGGTGCCGTCAAATTTGTGGCGTATCACAGGTCGATACATTCTGTCCCAACGGGTGCGAGAATACCGAGCCGATCCTGCTGACGCTGGACGAATACGAGGTCATTCGGCTGGTTGACTTGGAGCAGCAAACCCACGAGCAGTGTGCCGCGCAAATGGACATTTCACGCTCTACCGTGCAGGAGATTTACGAAGGCGCACGGCGCAAGATTGCAGCGTGTCTTGTCCACGGGAAACTGCTGCACATCACCGGGGGAAACTACCGCATCTGCGGAGGACAGGAGGCAGCTCACTGCGGCCGTTGCTGCCGGATGCAGAGAGCCAACATGGAAAAATCAGGCAAAACTTGCAAAGGAGATTCCATTATGAAAATTGCAGTTACCTATGAAAACGGTCAAATCTTTCAGCATTTCGGTCACACCGAGCAGTTCAAGCTTTATGAAGCTGTGGACGGCAAAATCACTCATGCGAAAGTCGTTGACACCAACGGCAGCGGTCACGGCGCACTGGCAGGCTTTCTAATGCAGCACGGTGTGGACACTTTGGTTTGCGGAGGCATCGGCGGCGGTGCGCAGGCAGCACTCGCCGAAGCGGGCATCAAGCTCTACGGCGGTGTCAGCGGGGATGCTGACGCGGCGGTGAGCGCATTGCTCAACGGAAGTTTGGGCTACGATCCCAACGTTCACTGTGACCACCATGACCATGAGCACGGCGAGGCTGGTCACTCCTGCGGTGACCACGGCTGCGGCAAGCATAGCTGCCATTGATATGGAACGCACACTGACACAACTTCCGTTCTGGTCATCCTTGACCGAACGCGAAATGGACACACTACGTCGAAGTGCCTTTGTCCGTCATTATAAAAAGGGTGCGTTCGTTCACAGCAGCGACAATGAATGTCTCGGAATGCTGTTTATTCTTTCCGGCGAGATCCGCACCTATCTTCTCTCTGATGAGGGGCGGGAGGTAACGCTGTTCCGCCTGTATCCGGGCGAGCTATGCGTGCTTTCCGCCTCCTGCGTGATCAGTCAGATCACCTTTGATACGCAAATGACTGCCGGAATGGATACGGACGTTCTGATTATCCCTGCAAATGTCATTGCTGCACTCAAGGAGAAAAATCTCCATGTCCGCTGTTTTCTCTATGAACTGGCAACGAAACGGTTTTCTGATGTGATGTGGGCGATGCAGCAGATCATGTTCAAGGGGCTGGATCAGCGGCTGGCAGAATTTCTCTTTGCCGAAGCGGAACGTACCGGCTCCGACACGATACGTATGACCCATGAGCAGATCGCCCAGCACATCAGCTCGGCACGGGAGGCAGTGGCACGGATGCTCAAAAGCTTCTCGGAGGACGGACTGGTGGAGCTGAAGCGTGGTGCAATCACGCTGCGGGATAAGAACAGACTAAATCGTCTAAAATAAAAAGGAATGTGACTTCGTCACGGAATAAAATCATAGATTTGCTACAATAAAAGCAGAAAAGCAGGAAGGAGTATCCACCATGAAAGAAACGAAATACGCAGGAACTCAAACCGAAAAAAACCTGATGGCTGCCTTTGCCGGTGAGTCCGAGGCGCGCAACAAGTACACCTATTTTGCATCCAAGGCCAAGAAGGAAGGCTTTGAGCAGATCGCGGCACTGTTCCTCAAAACCGCTGATAATGAGAAGGAACACGCCAAGCTGTGGTTCAAAGAACTGAACGGCATTGGCGACACCGCCGAAAACCTTCTCTCTGCTGCTGAGGGCGAGAACTACGAGTGGACGGATATGTACGACGGCTTTGCCAAAACTGCCGATGAGGAAGGTTTCCATGAGCTGGCGCAGCGTTTCCGCCTGGTCGCCGCCATTGAAAAGCACCACGAGGAGCGCTACCGTGCCCTGCTGCACAATGTGGAGATGGCGGAGGTCTTCGCCAAGAGCGAGGTCAAGGTGTGGGAGTGCCGCAACTGCGGTCACATTGTGATCGGTGAGAAAGCGCCGGAGGCCTGCCCTGCCTGCAACCATCCCCAGAGCTATTTTGAAATTCACGCAGAAAACTATTAAAGTAAAGAAAAGGAGAATTATCATGGAGCAGAAGTTTTACATTTGCAAGCATTGCGGTAACATCATTGCCAAAGTTAAGGACGTAGGCGTCCCTGTCGTCTGCTGCGGCGAGCCGATGAGCGAGATCGTTCCCGGCACCACCGACGCCGCCGTGGAGAAGCACGTCCCTGTCTGGACGGTGGAAAACGGCATCGTCCATGTCAAGGTCGGCTCCGTGGAGCACCCCATGCTGCCGGAGCACTACATCGAATGGGTATCTCTCCAGACCAAGCAGGGCAATCAGCGTAAGGAACTGCATCCCGGCGAAAAGCCGGAGGTCTGCTTCGCGCTCTGCGAGGGCGACGAGGTCGAGGCGGTCTACGCCTACTGCAACCTCCACAGTCTGTGGAAAGCGTAATTCACCTTCTTAAAATCCGGTGCTCAAAAAGCACCGGATTTTTTTATCAATGTAACCTCGTCACAGAAAAAGACTTTGTCCTGCGGTATGATAAAGCCACAATCAAGAAAGAGCTGGCGAACATGAAAATCAAGCTCAATCCCGATCAGGAGATTGTCAGCACCATCAGAAAAGGACTCAAGCGCACCGGCGGGTACTGCCCCTGCCGCAGGGAGCGCACAGAGGCAACCAAATGTATGTGCCAGGAGTTCAAGAATCCCATTGCAGATCCGGGCTTCGAGGGGGTCTGCCACTGTATGCTCTATTACAAATCCTTGTAGGATTAAGGGAGGAAAGCTATGCTGTCAAAGAAACTGGCTGCCATAGATAAGACGCGGTGTGTCGCCTGTGGTGTGTGTGAAAATACCTGTCCACTGGGGGCCGTCAAGGTGCGCCGTGGCTGCTACGCCGCCGTGGAGGCGGAACGCTGCGTAGGCTGCGGCAAGTGCGCAAAGCTCTGTCCCGTCGGCTGCATTGAGGTGAAAGTGAGGGCTGACGCATGAAAGCAAAGCATTGGTACGATTACCTGTGGGTATATGCCATCATCTATTTTGCACTGGGCTTTTTCAATATCCTGTTCGCGTGGCTGGGTATGATCGATTTTCTTCTGCCGCTGCTTTTAGCCATCTTTGGCGGGAACAAATTCTTTTGCAACCACCTCTGCGGACGGGGTCAACTGTTCAGCAAGCTGGGGACAGACCTTAAATGCTCCCGCTGCAAGCCCACGCCCCGCTGGATGTCCTCCAAGTGGTTCCGTTATGCCTTTTTGCTCTTTTTCCTGACGATGTTCGGCAATATGGTGTTCCAGACCTATCTGGTCGCTGCTGGTGCTACGTCCCTGCGGGAGGCCATTAAGCTGTTCTGGACATTCCGTGTGCCATGGGGCTGGACTTATACAGCCGGTACGGTCACTGACTGGGTGGCGCAGTTCAGCTTTGGCTTTTATAGTCTCATGCTGACCTCTCTGCTGCTGGGTCTGATCGTTATGGTGCTCTACATGCCCCGCACATGGTGTGCGTTTTGCCCGATGGGAACCATGACGCAGGGCATTTGCAAGCTGAAAAACAAAGAATAAACAAAGATAACAGAACGGAGCCTTTCTCATGGCTGAACTGAAAATTACCGCTGCGAATTTTGAAAATGAGGTACTGCATTCCGACAAGCCCGTCCTGCTGGATTTCTATGCGGACTGGTGCGGACCGTGCAAAATGCTCTCTCCCGTACTGCATGAGCTTGCCGAAGAAAAAAGCGGTACGCTCAAGGTGGGCAAGGTCAATGTGGACGAGCAGATGGAGCTGGCAATGCGTTTTCAAGGATCCAGTATCCCGATGCTGGTCGTATTCAAGGATGGAAAGGCCGTTGCCAAATCGGTCGGCTATCGGCCTAAGTCGGAGATTGCCGCAATGGTGGAGGGCGTGAAATGAAGGTCGTAATTGTAGGCGGCGTGGCGGGCGGTGCTTCTGCCGCTGCCCGCATCCGCCGTTTGGATGAACACGCGCAGATCATCATGATCGAGCGCAGCGGCTATGTGTCCTATGCCAACTGCGGTCTGCCGTATTATGTGGGCGGTGTGATCAAGGAGCAAGAAGAACTGACACTGCAAACTCCGGAGAGCTTCTGGGACCGCTTTCGCATTGATGTGCGGGTACGGCAGGAAGTAACTGCGATCAATCCCACAGAGAAAACCGTCACCGTTCACGCATTGGATAGTGGAAAGGTCTACACGGAAACCTATGACAAACTGCTCCTCGCACCCGGCGCAAAGCCGACGGTTCCTGCGCTTTCCGGCGTCAACAGTGAGCGTGTTTTCACGCTGCGCACCGTGGAGGATACCCTCCGCATTAAGCACTTTGTAAAGGATCAGAAGCCGAAAAACGCTGTTTTGGCTGGCGGCGGCTTTATCGGTCTGGAAATGGCGGAAAACCTTACAGAAATGGGCGTTTCTGTCACCATCGTTCAGCGACCCAATCAGCTATTAGCACCACTGGATGCGGACATGGCGAGCTTTGTCCATGCGGAAATGCGCAGACACGGCGTGGTTCTGCGGTTGGGTGAAACCGTCACCGGATTCCGACAGGACGGAGATTCCGTGCTGACTCTGTTGGAGAGTAGTGAGCCGCTGCATTCGGATATGGTGTTGCTGGCCATCGGTGTTACCCCGGATACGCATTTAGCAAAAGATGTCGGTCTTGAGCTTGGTATTCGTGGAAGCATCGCTGTCACCGAACGGATGGAAACCTCCGTGCCGGACATCTATGCTGTGGGCGATGCCGTAGAGGTCACCCATTTTGTAACCGGGCAGAAAGCGTTGATTTCGCTGGCGGGACCCGCCAACAAGCAGGGACGCATTGCCGCTGACAATATCTGCGGCGGCAACAGCCACTTTACCGGCTCTCAGGGTTCGTCTGTTCTGAAACTGTTTGGCTTGACAGCGGCCGCCACGGGGATCAATGAAAAGGCAGCGCAGGCAGCAGGAATCGCTTACGACAAAGTCGTACTTTTCCCAGCATCCCACGCTGCCTATTATCCCGGCGCACGGTCAATGGCAATGAAGGTACTGTATGAAAAAGAAAGCCTGCGGTTGCTGGGTGCGCAGATCGTTGGCGGCGACGGTGTGGACAAGCGTATTGATGTACTGGCAACGGCCATTCGCGCAAAAATGACAGCTTTGGAACTGACGGAACTTGACCTTTCCTATGCGCCGCCCTATTCCTCTGCCAAAGATCCGGTCAATATGGCCGGTTTTATGATCGAGGATTTGGAGAGCGGGAAAGTGCAGCAGTTCCATTGGAATGATATTGAGGACTTGCCCTGCGATGGCAGTGCGACGTTGCTGGACGTCCGCACGGAAGGCGAATATCGGCGTGGGCACTTGAATGGATTCCGCAATATTCCACTGGACGATCTGCGGGAGCACTTGGACGAGTTAGAGCGGGACAAGCCTATCTATGTGAATTGCCAGACTGGGCTTCGCAGTTATCTGGCCTGTCGGCTTTTGACGCAGTATGGTTTCAGCTGTTCCCATCTCTCCGGCGGATACAGTTTTTATCAGGTCGTAACACAAGAGCAGCAGACAGCGCGGAGCGCCTATCCCTGCGGAATGGAGAAACTATGAGTGAAAATTTATTTGGCTTGACGGTTGCGGCAGATAAAGGCTTAGATGATCTGCAGTGCCAGCGCCTTTTAAGCGAAAATCGCAGGTATCAGGAAGTCATGCTGCAATACCGATGTGCGCTGAAAGCACTGGAAAACAGGTTGGAAATTCTAAACGAAGAGTTTTCATTGCAGCATGATCGCAATCCGATAGAAAGTATGAAAAGTCGCTTGAAGTCGCCGTCCAGCATTATGAATAAGATGCAGAAGCGCGGACTTTCTCTGGATTTTCCGACCATGCAGGCAAATATCATGGATATTGCCGGTGTGCGGGTGATCTGCTCTTTCGAGGAGGATGTGTTCTTTTTGGCAAAGTGCTTAAAAGATCAGTCTGACATTGAAATCATCACGGAGAAAGATTATATTTCACACCCTAAGCCAAATGGCTATCGCAGTCTGCACCTGACGATCCGGCTGCCGGTATTCTTTGCGGAAAAAGAGATCCATGTGCCAGTGGAGATACAACTCCGTACAATCGCTATGGACTTCTGGGCAAGCCTTGAGCATACCATCCGCTACAAGAAAAACTTGCCGATAAATGCTGAAGTCGAAACTGAATTGAAAGAGTGCGCCGATTCCAGCAGAGAATGGGACAGAAAAATGGAACATCTACTGCACATCTTAACATAGTGCGTCGGATATAAAATGAAAAGCACGCACTTTGGTGCTTGCCTTGGACTTGCCAGGGATCGCCTCATCCGCCTTGGATGGGCGACCCCTGCGAGCCCCAACCAATTTCTCCGCTTTCTGGTTTTCAGGCATAGTCTTTTCTGCTTTCGGCGGACTGCCACGGCACAGCTTTTTCGGCTTCTATAATTGTAAGGAACATGGCTTTTCGCTGAATGGAAAGCGAAGCTGACCCGGGTTGGGGCGGTCTGTATGAAAGCGATATTTTTTTTGAAATAATCTTGACAAAATTTATCAAGATTGATATGATGGTATTAACAAGCAAGCGAAAAGAGGATGTGGAGCATGATCATCACCAAAGAGACGGACTACGCGCTGCGCATTTTGCGGGTGCTGCTGGACGGGGAGAAGCATTCGGTGGCCGAGATGTCGGAAACGGAATTGATCCCCAATCAGTTTGCCTACCAGATTCTGCGCAAGCTCTCCGCCGGCAATTTGGTGCGGGTGAGCCGCGGCGCTCTCGGCGGCTGCGAGCTGTCCTGCGATCTGGACGCGACCTCCCTCTACGATCTCATGGGGGTCGTGGGGGAGCGGGGCATCCTGTGCGCCTGCATGGAGCCGGGATATGAATGCCGCTGGCAGGACAAGCATGGGCGGTGCGCCATCCACTGTCAGCTGGCGGCCTTGCAGCAAAAGCAGGACGAGGCGTTCCGTGCCGTGAGCCTGCGCAGGCTGCTGACCGGCGGATCCGATCCCCAAGATACAAGCAAGCTGTAAAATTTTAAAAGGAGGTACCCCTATGCTGTTTCAAACCACGTCGGCGCACGAAGAGCTGCGCGCGAAGATCCGGAGTTTTGCGGAAGAGGAGATCAAGCCCCTCGCATTTTTAATGGATCAGAACAACGAGTTTCCCGATGAGGCTGTCAAGAAGCTGGGTAAGCTGGGCTGGATGGGCATTCCCTACCCCAAGGAGTACGGCGGTGCCGGTCTTGATGCTCTGAGCTACGCCATCGCGGTGGAGGAGCTGGCCCGTGTGGACGGCGGCACGGGCGTAATCCTCTCCGCCCACGTCTCCCTCGGCTCATGGCCCATTTTCGCCTATGGCACCGAGGAGCAGAAGAAGAAATATCTGGTTCCGCTGGCCAAGGGCGAGAAGATCGGCGCCTTCGGCCTTACGGAGACCAACGCCGGATCCGACGCCGGCGGCACGGAGACCACGGCGCTGGATAAGGGGGACTACTACCTCCTCAACGGCGGCAAGATCTTCATTACCAACGCCCCTAAGGCGGACACCTATGTGGTTTTCGCCGTCACCACGCCGGACATCGGCACTCGGGGCATCTCCGCTTTCATCGTGGAGAAGGGCTGGAAGGGCTTTGAGTTCGGCGACCACTATGACAAGATGGGTATTCGCTCCTCCTCCACGGCGGAGCTGATCTTCAACAACGTGAAGGTTCCCAAGGAAAACCTATTGGGCAAGGAGGGCGAGGGCTTCAAGATTGCCATGTCCACGCTGGACGGCGGACGCATCGGCATCGCCGCGCAGGCGCTGGGCATCGCCCAGGGCGCGTTTGAGCACGCGTTGAGCTATTCCAAGGAGCGCGTCCAGTTCGGCAAGCCCATCGCGGCCCAGCAGAGCATCGCCTTCAAGCTGGCAGATATGGCAACCAAGCTGCGCTGCGCCCGGTTCCTCATCTACTCCGCGGCGGAGCTGAAGGAGCAGCACGCGCCTTACGGCATGGAGTCCGCCATGGCGAAGATGTACGCCTCGGACATCGCGCTGGAGGTCACCAACGATGCCTTGCAGATCCACGGCGGCAGCGGCTACCTCAAGGGCATGGAGGTGGAACGGGCCTACCGCGACGCCAAGATCACCACCCTCTACGAGGGCACTAACGAGATCCAGCGGGTGGTCATCGCCTCTCATCTGTTGGGCAGGCTGGGCAAGAGCTCCGGCGGCGAGAGCCGTTCGGCGGCCAAGAAACCCGCGCCCATCACCGGCATTCGCAAAAAGACCATCTTCCGGGAGGGGGATGCTGCCCAGCAGGTGGCCGACCTTGTGGCGGCGCTGAAGAAGGATGGTCACGACTTCTCCGTGGGCATCCCTATGGATACGCCCATCCCGCAGGCGGAGCGGGTGGTCTCCGCGGGCAAGGGCATCGGGGAGAAAAAGAACATGAAACTGGTAGAGTCGCTGGCCAAGGCCGCCGGCGCGGCCATCGGTTCTTCCCGCCCTGTGGCGGAGACTCTCAAATATCTGCCGCTGAACCGCTATGTGGGTATGTCCGGTCAGAAGTTCACCGGCAATCTGTACATCGCCTGCGGCATCTCCGGCGCATCCCAGCACCTTAAGGGCATCAAGGACGCCTCCACCATCGTGGCCATCAATAAGAACGGTAACGCGCCTATCTTCAAGAACTGCGACTACGGCATCGTGGGCGATGTGGAGGAGATCCTGCCCCTGCTCACTGCCGCGCTGGATAGCGGCGAAAAGCTGCCCGCGCCGCCCATGGTAAAGATGAAGCGACCCACGCCGCCGAAGCCCGCCCCCATCGGCGACCGCTACGTCTGCAGCGGCTGCGGCTACGAGTATGTGCCGGAGTTGGGCGACGAGGACGGCGAGATCGCGCCCGGTACGCTCTTTGAGCAGCTTCCCGCCGAGTGGGTGTGTCCCGAGTGCGCGGAGACGAAGGATCAATTTGTAAAGGCTTGAGGCCGTGAAGGAGGCAAGATAAGATGTATTGCGTGCGTAAAGTAACGAACGACCTCTACTGGGTGGGCGCCAACGACCATCGCCTGGCCCTGTTTGAAAACTGCTTTCCCATTCCCCGGGGCGTAAGCTACAACGCCTACTGCCTGCTGGATGAAAAGACGGTGCTCTTTGACACGGTGGACTGGTCTGCCTGCCGCCAGCTTTTGGAAAATCTGGCGTATGTGCTGGATGGCCGCGAGCTGGACTACCTGCTGGTCAACCATCTGGAGCCGGATCACGCCGCCTGCATCGAGGAGATCCTGCTGCGCCATCCCAAGGTGAAATTGATCTCCAACGAGAAGGCATTCATGCTCATGCGGCAGTTCGGCTTCCATGTGGACGGACATGAGTGCATCGAGGTGAAGGAGGGCGACACCTTCTCCTTCGGCAAGCACACCGTCACCTTTGTGGGCGCGCCTATGGTTCACTGGCCGGAGGCCATGGTGACCCTCGACGTCACCGACGGCGTCCTCTTTTCCGCCGACGCCTTCGGCACCTTCGGCGCGCTGGACGGCAAGCTGTTCGCCGACGAGGTGGACTTCGAGCGGGACTGGCTGGACGACGCCCGTCGCTACCTTACCAACATCGTGGGCAAGTACGGCCCCCACATCCAGCTCCTGCTGAAAAAGGCCGGCGGCGTTTTGGATCAGATCAAGTACATCTGCCCGCTCCACGGCCCCGTGTGGCGCAAGGATCTGGGCTGGTTCATCGAAAAGTACGACACATGGAGCCGCTATGCCCCTGAGACCCAGGGCGTGCTCATCGTCTACGCCTCTATGTACGGCAACACGGAGAACGCGGCGCAGGCGCTGGCGACGTCGCTCTGCGATAAGGGCATGAGCAAGGTGGCGATGTACGATGTGTCCTCCACTCATGTCTCCCAGCTGATCTCCGAGGCGTTTAAGTACAGTCACATTGTCCTGGCCTCTGTGACCTACAACCTCGGCATCTACCCTGCCATGCATGACTTCCTCATGGATATGAAGGCACTGAATCTGCAAAACCGCACCTTTGCCATCATTGAAAACGGCTCATGGGCGGTGAAGTCCGGTGACCTCATGCAGAAATTCGTCAACAATGAGCTTAAGAACATGACGGTGCTCAACGAGCGGCTCAGCCTCGCCTCGTCCATGGGCACGGACAAGCGCACTGAGCTGGAAGCACTGGCGGACGCCATTCTGGAATCTATGAAGTAACTGGCAGGAAAGCCAAAACCAAGACAACAGACAACAAACAGCCCCACCGCGTCGGCTGCAGAAAAACCGGCTTTCAAAAACAGAGCGGGCAAGCGTGATACTGCGCTTGCCCGCTCTTTGCCCAAAAGGACATGAGAAGTGACCGGAGAAGATGAGAGGATCGAAATGGAGATCAGAAAACGAAACGGGGAGTCTGTTCCCTTTCAACAGGAGAAAATTTTCAACGCCATGAAAAAGGCGTTTGACGGACAGGGCAAGGAGATCGGGAGCAGAGAGATGGATGAGATCCTCGCCACCGTTCTCAACAATCTCTCCGTCACAGTGCCGCTCACCGTAGAACGTGTGCAGGACGAGGTGGAGCGAACGCTCATGGAGCGCGGACACTATGAGGTGGCCAAGGCGTACATCCTCTACCGCGAAAAGCGGTCTGCGCTGCGCCGTGTCCGGCATACCATCGCGCGGACGGTGGGGGATGACTCGCTTGACGAGGTGCGCGCCGCATCCAGATGGATTTTACCGAGGAAGTCTACTCCCTCGCGGCGCTTCAAATGAAGTTTGAGAGTTTCTGTCGTCTGGGCATGACGGAGGATGAGCGGGCTGAGGCACTGACCAAGGCGGCGGTAGAGCTGACTACGGCAGAGGCACCCAAGTGGGAGTTCATCGCGGCGCGGCTTCTGAACCACTCCTTTCGCTGTCGCAACGCACAGGAATGGGAGGGGCGCGGCGTCGGCGACCTCTATGGCAAGCTTCGCTATCTGACGGATAAGGGACTCTACGGTGACTATATCCTTGCCCACTATACCCACGAGGAAATTGCCATGGCGGAGGACTTTCTCTGCCCGGAACGGGACGAGCTGTTCACCTACTCCGGCCTTGACCTGCTGCTCAAACGCTATGTGATCCAGTCACGCAGCCGCGCGCCGCTGGAAACACCGCAGGAGATGTTTTTGGGTATCGCGCTGCATCTTGCTATGAACGAAGGCTCTGACCGCATGGGGTGGGTAAAACGCTTTTACGATATGCTCAGCCGTATGGAGGTCACAATGGCGACACCTACCATGTCCAACGCACGAAAGCCCTACCATCAGCTTTCAAGCTGCTTTGTGGACACTGTGCCGGACAGTCTGGACGGCATCTACCGCTCGCTGGACAACTTCGCAAAGGTCTCTAAATTCGGCGGTGGAATGGGGATGTACTTCGGTAAGGTGCGCGCTGCAGGCAGCACCATCCGCGGCTTTCAAGGGGCGGCGGGCGGTGTTATCCGCTGGATCCGGCTGGTCAACGACACCGCCGTGGCGGTGGATCAGTTGGGGATGCGGCAGGGCGCTGTGGCGGTTTACTTAGACGCATGGCACCGGGATCTGCCGGAATTCCTTCAACTGCGCACCAACAACGGCGACGACCGCATGAAGGCACATGATGTGTTTCCCGCCGTGTGCTATCCGGATCTCTTCTGGCGACTGGCGGAGGAGAACATAGACGCGCCGTGGCATCTCATGTGTCCGCATGAGATCCTCACGGTCAAGGGCTACGCACTGGAGGATTACTGGGGTACAGAATGGGAGAAGCGGTATCTGGACTGCGTCAATGACCCGCGCATCGAAAAGCGCAGCGTCACCGTCAAGGACATCGTGCGGCTGGTGCTTCGCTCGGCAGTGGAGACCGGCACACCCTTCGCTTTCAATCGCGACAGTGTAAATCATATGAACCCAAACGGCCACACGGGAATGATCTATTGCTCCAATCTCTGTACGGAGATCGCGCAGAACATGGCACCCATCGAGCACATCAGCACTGAGGTGCACACGGAGAACGGCGACACAATTGTGGTGACGGCCACACGCCCAGGTGAGTTTGTGGTCTGCAACCTGGCGAGTCTGTCTCTCGGTAATCTGCCGGTGGAGGACGAGGCCTATATGGAACGCACGGTGGAAACGGCCATCCGCGCACTGGATAATGTGATCGACCTCAACTTCTACCCGTTGGAATACGCGCGGCTTACCAATCAGAAGTACCGCAGCATCGGCCTGGGCGTCAGCGGCTACCACCACATGCTGGCAAAGCGCGGCATCCACTGGGAGAGCGATGAGCACCTTGCCTTCACCGATGCAGTATTCGAGCTCATCAACTACGCCGCCGTCAAGGCGGACACAGCACTGGCACGGGAAAAGGGTCGTTACGCTCTCTTTGAGGGCAGCGACTGGCAGACGGGCGCGTATTTTGAAAAGCGGGGTTATACCTCCGAAAAGTGGCGGGCGCTTGCGAAAACGGTGGCGGTGCAGGGAATGCGCAACGCCTATCTGCTGGCGGTCGCACCGACCTCCAGCACATCTATCCTCTCCGGCACGTCGGCGGGCATCGATCCAATTATGAAGAAATTCTTCTTAGAGGAGAAAAAGGGCAGCATACTGCCCCGCGTTGCCCCAGAGCTTTCTATGGATACATGGTGGTACTATAAGGCAGCGCATCTGATCGACCAAAGCTGGTCGGTACGCGCCGCGGGCCTTCGCCAGAGACATATTGACCAGGCGCAGAGCATGAATCTCTATATCACCAACGACTATTCCATGCGTCAGGTGCTCAGACTGTATTTAGAGGCGAGGAGGGTCGGCGTCAAGACCATTTACTATGTCCGCAGCAAGGCCCTTGAGGTCGAGACCTGCGAAAGCTGCTCGTCATAAGGAGGATAGCATGACGGAACTGAAGAAAAAGCCCCTCTTTAACCCGGAGGGCGAACCTGATGTGCGCCTGCGGCGCATGATCGGCGGCAATACCACCAACCTCAATGACTTCAACAATATGAAGTACGCTTGGGTCAGCGACTGGTACCGGCAGGCCATGAACAACTTTTGGATTCCTGAGGAGATCAATCTCTCGCAGGATGTGAAGGACTATCCCCGCCTGCTGTCAGCCGAGCGCAGCGCCTACGATAAAATTCTGAGTTTTCTTGTCTTTTTGGATTCCATTCAGACAGCGAACCTGCCTAATATCGGCGCCTACATTACCGCCAACGAGGTCAATCTCTGCCTGTCCATTCAGGCGTTTCAGGAGTGTGTCCACTCACAGAGCTACAGCTATATGCTCGACACCATCTGTTCCCCCGTGGAGCGCAATGACATCCTCTACCAATGGAAAACGGACGAGCATCTGCTGCGCCGCAACACCTTCATTGGGGACTGCTACAACGAGTTTCAGGAGCGGAAGGACGCTCCCACGCTGCTGCGCGTGATGATGGCAAACTATATTTTGGAGGGCATCTATTTTTACAGCGGCTTTATGTTCTTCTACAATCTCTCCCGAAACGGGAAGATGCCCGGCTCGGCGCAGGAGATTCGCTACATAAACCGCGATGAGAACACGCACTTGTGGCTGTTCCGCAATATCATCACGGAGCTGCAAAAGGAGCAGCCGGAGTTATTCACCGTCGAGAGCGTACAAGCGCTGCGCAAGATGATGCGTGAGGGCGTGGAGCAGGAGATCGCATGGGGGCATTATGTAATCGGCGACGACATCCCGGGGCTGAACCGGCAGATGATCAGCGATTACATCCGCTATCTCGGCAACCTCCGCTGGACGAGCCTTGGCTATCCTGCATTGTATCCAGGCTTTGAGAGCGAACCGGAGAGCATGGAATGGGTCAGCCAGTACGCCGACGCCAACATGGTCAAGACCGATTTCTTTGAGGCACGCAGTACCGCCTACGCCAAGAGCACCGCACTGATAGACGATTTATAAGAAAACCAAAGACATCAGAATAGGAGATACTACTATGAATTACAGCGCTATGATTCAAAATCGCAGATCCGTTCGCGCATTCCGCGAAAAGGAAGTTCCGAGCGAGGCTATCGGCCAGCTCCGATCCTACTATGAAAAGACCTGCCCCCGTCTTGTCCCGGAGATTGCAACGGAGTTGATCGTCTTGGACAAGGATGCACAGCCGGCGCTGGAGAGCTCAGCGGGCTATAATCAATTTCTCATCGGAGCACCGCACTACCTGCTCCTTATGTCTGCCCCGCATTCCTACGCAGCCATCAACGCCGGCTACATGATGGAAGATCTTGTCCTCAAGCTGACTGAGTTGGACATTGACACCTGCTGGATGACCTTCACCGACAGCGACAAAATCAAAAAGGCACTGTCTCTCGCCACCCCGTTAGAGGTGGCGGCAATCGTTGCCTTTGGCTACGGGGAAAAGACCGCAAGAAAGCTGCGGCTGAATATCCTAAGTATGTCTCAGATCGATGTGCGGGCCGAGCAGCAGTACTACGCGCCCAAAAAGGGCGTGAACGATTTGGTTCACATGGGGAGCTGGAGCAACAAGTCTGGGCTTGACGAGATGATGGACTTCTACGACGATATGCTCTGGCAGTCCTTCTACGCCGCTTCGCTCTCCCCCAGCTATCTCAACCGTCAGCCCTATGGCTTCCTTGTGCAGGATCACAGCATCTATTTGGTGCAGCAGGAGGATGCCTACACCGATAATTTGGATGCCGCATTGGATCTCGGTATTGTCATGCTCCACTTCTCCGCTGTCGCCTCCCAGTGGGCGGGGCAGGTACACTGGGAACTTTCACCTGCTGCGCCCGACGGCCTGCCGGAAGGACTTCGCTCCGCTGCGGTGTACCACATGTAACGACTCTGGGGGAAGCAAGGCAACGGTAAAATGCGCGACCGTCGATCTGCGGCTAAGCGTATGTTCCATTAGAAAAGAAGAACCTATCAGTCAGAGTCTGAGTAAGGAAAATAGGAGGTATTTTTTATATGGCTATCCAAACGGTAACAGATGCTATCCGCTATGTAGGGGTGGATGATAACACATTGGCACTCTTTGAAAACCAGTACTCTGTCCAGCCTATGGGAGTGAGCTACAACTCCTATGTCATTCTGGATGAGAAGATTGCCGTGATGGACAGCGTGGACGCACGGGCAACGGAAGAATGGCTTTCCAATGTGGCGCGGGTGTTGGAGGGGCGCAGCCCCGACTATCTTGTGGTCACACACATGGAGCCGGATCATTCCGGCAGCCTCATGCGGCTGGCACAAAAGTACCCGGAGATGAAGATCGTGGGAAACGCGAAAACATTTACCCTGATCAAGCAGTTCTTCGGCACAGGTGCATTGTCGGAAGACCGTATGCTGGAGGTTGGCGAAAGAGATACGCTTTCCTTGGGTTTGCACCGGCTGCGCTTTCTGCTGGCGCCGATGGTACACTGGCCGGAGGTGATGACGGCGTATGAGGAAACGGAAAAAATCCTGTTCTCGGCGGATGCCTTCGGACGCTTTGGCTCACTGGAACGGACTGCCCGTGCCCCCTGGGTGCCGCAGGCCCGACGGTATTATTACAATATTATCGGGAAATATGGCGCACAGGTGCAGGCTCTGCTGAAAAAAATCTCCGCGCTGGAGATCAAAACAATCTGCCCGCTCCACGGTCCCGTGCTTACAGAAGGGCTGGAGGAGTGTCTGCGGCTCTATGATCTCTGGTCACAATGGGAACCAGAAGAATCGGAGAGCATACTGATTGCCCACGCATCCATCCATGGAAATACTGCCCATGCGGCGAAGACCCTCAAGGGTAAATTAGAGAAAAAAGGCGTACAGGTCAACATATGTGATCTCACTGTGACAGATCTTTCCTACGCTGTTGCCAGTGCGTTCTACTGCGGGAAGTTGGTTTTAGCCAGCGCCACCTATGACGGAGGACTGTTTCCGCCCATGAGGGAGTTTTTGGAACATTTACGGACAAAGGGATTCCGAAACCGCCGGGTTGGCCTTATTGAAGACGGCTCTTGGGCACCTGCTGCCGCGCGGCTGATGCGCACCAAATTGGAGGAGATGAAGGATATCCACCTTTACGAAACGGTAGTGTCTCTGCGTGGTGCATTGAACCAAACCAGCGAAGCGCAGATGGACGCTCTGGTGGCTGAGCTCTGCGCAGAATAAGCTGCAACAAACCGCAGCTATTCTCGTACAGATGATGGTCTTACTCATCTGCTTTATGTCCCAAGGGCAGAGTACCGTCATCTCAGGTTGAGGTCACGATGTGGTGTGGGGCGAGACCGGAGTCTTGAGAATACCCAAACAAAGGAAAGGAGCTGACAGATATGGCAGCTATGAACATGAATCAGGAGCAGTTTGAGCAGGCGATCCGGGAGAAAAAGCCCGTTTTGGTGGATTTCTGGGCGCCCTGGTGCAGCTACTGCCGGAGGATCGGCCCCGCGTATGAGAAGATCGGAGAGGAATACGCGGACAGCCTCGCCGTCGGCAAGATCAACATTGACGAGGAGCCGCGGCTGGCGGGGGCCGAGGGGATCGAGGACATCCCAACTCTGGTGCTGTACCGGAACGGAAAGGCCGTGGATTCCATCATCGCGCCCGGCTCAAAGGCAGAAATCGACCGTTTCATTCAGGAAGCCTTGGCGAAATAACGGAGGGTTCAGATATGAACAACAATCATGTTTATGATATGCTCGTGGTGGGCGGCGGACCGGGCGGCTACACCGCTGCCCTGTACGCGGCACGGGCGGGGCTGGACACCATCGTGCTGGAAAAACTGTCCGCCGGTGGGCAGATGGCCCTGACCGAGCAGATCGACAACTACCCCGGCTTTGAGAACGGGATCGACGGCTTCTCTCTGGCGGAGAATATGCAAAAGCAGGCGGAGCGTTTTGGGGCACGCAGCGAATACGCGGAAGTTCTCCGCATGGATCTGACGGCGGTTCCCAAGCTCGTGGAGACCAGCGAGGGGATCTTCCGGGGGAAAACCGTGGTGCTGGCCACCGGCGCAGACCCCAGAACGCTGGGCGTTGCCGGAGAGACGGAGCTGTTGGGCCGGGGCGTGGCCTACTGCGCCGCCTGCGACGGGATGTTTTACAAGGGCAAAACGGTGGTCGTGGTGGGCGGCGGCAATTCCGCCGCGGCAGATGCCCTCCTTCTCAGCCGCGTGGCGAAAAAAGTGATCCTCGTCCACCGCAGAGACACCCTGCGGGCCACCAAGATCTATCACGAGCCGCTGGCACAGGCCGAAAACGTGGAATTCCGTTGGAACAGCGTCGTTTCCGCGCTGCTTTCCGGGGACAGGCTGACCGGCGTCCGCCTGCGGGACACCGTCACCGGTGAGGAAAGCGTGGTGGACTGCGACGGCGTATTTGTCAGCGTGGGCCGACAGCCCGCCACGGCGCTGGCGGTGGGTCAACTGGCGCTGGACGGCGGCGGCTATATCGTGGCCGGAGAGACCACGGAAACCAGTATTCCCGGCGTTTACGCCGTGGGCGACGTGCGGACGAAGCCCCTCCGTCAGGTGGTCACCGCCGTGGCGGACGGCGCGGTGGCAGTCCACATGGCGGAAAAATATATCGCGGAAAACCGATAAGGGAGGTAGATTGAAAAAGCCATGTTTAAGGTCAGGCCGGATACGACCGCAGTGGGGATGCCGACATATCTGCAAGGCAAACTGCCAAAGTGATGGCAGATAAGATAACCCATGTAAGATCGGGAGATATGTTGTCTCTCCATATCCAGTCCACACAACAGTGAGCAACTGAACACAAAGCACAGCCACAGATGTACTCTGCGGCTGTGCTTTTATGCGTAGTATTACCGCGTGACAAGCGGTTTTACTGTGACGGCGTCACATAATTTGAGAAAATCGGCTTCGAGGCAGCTTTTGGAGCACAAGCCCTTTGTGGTTGTTGACAGAGAAAAAAATATAGGTATAATAAAAGCAAAATAATAAGATTCATTCTTGCATTTGGAGAGTTGGCGGTATGCCAAAATACGCAGAGGAGATATTGGCCGCCGTAACGGAGCTGCAGCAGCATCCCAAGGCGGAGCAGGTGTTCCTGGAGATGAAAAGGGAGCATCCCAGCATCGCTCTGGGTACGGTATATCTGCCCCCATGCCGGGAGCAGGAAAAGACAATCTTATGGAGGAGAAGTATCATGAACACTAACGTATCTCTTCTGCTCAACGAGCAGATCAATAAGGAGTTCTACTCCGCCTATCTGTATCTGGACTTTGCCAACTACTACGCCGCCGTCGGACTGGACGGCTTTGAGAACTGGTACCGGGTACAGGCGCAGGAGGAACGGGATCACGCCATGCTGTTTTATCAGTATTTGCAGAATAACGGCGAGGACGTCACCTTTGAGGCTATCGCAAAGCCGGAGTGGGAACGAGGCGACCACATGGCCCCGCTGAAAAAAGCACTGGAACACGAGATGCTGATCACCGCCAGCATCAATGCCATCTACGCCGCCGCATACGAGGTCAGGGACTTCCGCACCATGCAGATGCTGGACTGGTTCATCAAGGAACAGGGTGAGGAGGAGAAGAACGCCGCTGACCTCATTACCAAGATGGATCTGTTCGGCGGTGACAGCAAGGGGCTGTATATGCTAAACAGCGAGCTGAAGGCACGGGTCTACACCGCGCCCTCGCTGGTGCTGTAAGCCCCGCGTGTCTGCGGGCTTTCGCATCAGGCAAAAGGCAGACTACATACAGGTGGCCTGCCTTTTCTTCCACCAGACGGTTAGATTGTACTAACTGCGTATAATAAATATGCAGCGCCCGCCGGGAGATCTCCCGGCGGGCGCTGCTGTGTTCAGAGGAACGTTATTTTTCTTGCCTTACTTTGCGGCATCCACCAGCACACCAACGTAGCCGGCAGTATCCACCAGCGTGGCACCGGAAACGGCATCCACAGCCTTTTCATCTTTGCTCAGAGCCTCGGCGTCGGCAATGCTCATGCCGTTCACGTGGTTCTGGATGGCGTCGTAGTTGGCATCCAGCGAAACGGTGGAACCAGCCTTTTCGGCCATCATCTTGCTGTAGTAATCGGCGTTGACCCGCTTGGACATCAGCACCTTGCCCTCGGCGTAGCCTGCGCCGAAGTCAGAATCGGAGTTGGGCACACCGACGACCCCGGCGTCCGAACCGGCAAACTGGAACTCGTCAATGTAGCTCAGCACGATGGTGTCCCCGGCGGTGGCGACAGCGCCGGAGGTGAAGCACTTGGTGCCGTGTGCGGCCCCATAGACCACATTCAGCTTCAGGTCCTCGGAGCTGCCGTTGAACTCCACGGCCTGCGTGGTCTGGGCGTTTTTGGCGGCATCCACAATGGCAGAGAGATAACCGGCGGTATCCACCAGCGTTGCGCCGGAGACGGCGTCCACAGCCTCGGCACCCTTGGCGGCCACATCCTCCAGCTCGGAGATGGTCTTGCCGACAGCAAAGTTCTGGATGGCGTCGAAGTTTGCATCCAGAGCGACCGTGGAGCCGCCCTTTTCAGCCATCATCTTGCTGTAATAATCGGCGTTGGCCCGCTTGGACATCAGCACCTTGCCCTCGGCGTAGCCTGCGGCAAAGTCGGAGTCGGAGTTGGGCACGGCGGTCACGCCTGCATCGGTGCTGGTGAACTGAAAATCGTCGAGGTAGGCGGCGAGGATGACGTCATCCTTCACCACAGCCACCGCTTCGGTGAAGCACTTGGTGCCGTGGGCGGCAGCATAGGCCTGACCGATCTGGATGCCGCCTTCCACCGGGACGATGGCGGCGGGCTCAGCGGGGGCTGCGGCAGCAGAGTCGGCGGGGGCTTCTTCGGCCAGCTCCACACCCAGTGCGGCGGCAACGGCCTTCCGGACGGCCTTGGTGGTCACCGTGGCACCGGCAACGCCGTCGATGGCGGGGCCGTTGGCGGCCACGACCTGCTTGGACAGCTCTTCCAGTGCAGCGCCGCCGATGCTCTCGGTCTCCTGTGCACCTTCCAGCTTGCAGTCGGTAACGGTGCCGTTGGCATCCACGGTCAGGGTGGCGGTGACAGCACCGCCAAAGCCTTCGGCAGAGCCGGTCTTAGTCACACCAGCGGCGGTGGAGCTGCTGCCGCCGCCGCAGGCGGCCAGAGAGACGCCAACAACGAGGCTCATGGCCACGGCAGCGCTCAGTTTGCGGATGATCTCCTGTTTCATGGGTCTTTCCTCCAGAGAAAAATCGGTTTGTGTTCGGTCCACAGAAAAGGTCATATCTTTTCAAGGATGTTTACAAAAGATAACATATTTTGCGAGGTGCTGTCAAGAGATTTTAGCACATACTTCGTGAAGAATGATAAATTGGTGTCAATTTGTGACGCTGACGGTATAAAAAAAGCCGGAAACCAACGTGCAGCGGTCGGTTCCCGGCAGACGGAAGCGCTAAGGCGAAACTCAACGCTTGATGTCGTAGTTCATGTTCATCAGGTTGCGGATGGAGCTTACTTCGTCGGTGATGTTGGCATCGCCGTGGATGGTGTGCTTGATGGCGCTGCTGGCCACGGCAAAGTTGATCATATCCATGGCCTTGTAGTCGTGCAGCATGGCGTAGATGAGGCCGCTGGCGAAGGCATCGCCGCCGCCCACGCGGTCGAGGATATTAATGCCGGTTCCGCCTATGCCCATTACCGATTCAGCTTGCTTTGTGACACGAATGTACGGCAACATTTTTATCTGCCGATAACTCAACCTGCGTCAATCGAACGCTGCAATGGAGATGGCGGAGAACAGTTTGCGCGTACGAGCGTTCAGCTCAAGCAATGCTTCGTTCTCTCAGCACATCTTCATTGTAGCTTAGGTTTGGGCATCTGTATAGCTCACTGGCTGTGAACTTCTCAGAACCAACACCATTGTAGCAAGCAGTGCATTCGTGCGCACAAATGCAAATTTTGCGTTGCAAAATGCTTGTTGGGAAATCCCAAACCCTTTCTGATCTGCACCGTTCCGGTGCAGGCTGCGCATTCTTTCCGAACGCTATTGAATGTGTCAATGCACACTCTCTCCGAAAATCCGGGGCGCTTTTTGGTGCAAGCGTCAATGGCATAATTCCTAAGTTCATGATAGAATAGGTGCGTTGTGTGCCTGACACATGAAAACGGAAAGGACGATGCAGAAATGGAGCAGCTTTATCTGATGCCCGGTGAGGAACGCTACACAAAGTTTCGGGATGAGAACGGTGTGCCCAAAATCCGTTACACCTACTGCTCCCTGCACGGCAAGCTGTTCAATTGCGTGTGCCGCTCAACAGATGAAGCCCAACGGCTGTGTGAAGATTGGCTCGTAACGCAGGATCGCTGCTACATAAACTAAAAAAGTCGCCGAGGATTCCGCCCCATGAAAGGGTTAGAATCCTCGGCGACTTTCGTTTATCGGGTCTGCTGCTTTTCCTGTGCGTCTTTTTCTTCTGTGAAGAACAATTCAATATTTTTCTGTGCCTTTACCAACTCCTGCATTTCTTCTCGTGCCTTGCGATAGTCCGGGTAGGCTGCTTTCTTTTGGGTCAGAAGATCGGAATACTCTGCATTCAGTGCTTTGACCTTCGGCAGCTTTTTTAAGCCAGTTTCATCGAAAGCGGCCTTGGCTACTTTGTGCAGTGTGATTTCTTCCCGGTGAGTATCCAGAAACTTTTTGCTATATCCCGCTTTCCGGTAGGCATCGTAGACTGGGTGGGTCTTGGCGTAATTGACGATGTGCGTTTTCAGCACAGCAATTTCCGCCATCCGTGTTTCGGCGGCTTTGATGGAATCTCCCAGCTGGTGATATTTTTCTGTTGCCGCCGCTGCGCGTTCATTCAGTTCATCTGTGCTGCCAATTTTGTGCTCCTGCAAGAAAATCAGCGTCTTGGACATTTCTTTCAGATTATATTTTTTCGCCCATCGTGCATAGCCTTCGCTTTTGCCCTCGGAGAGCTTTGCCTGAATGTTAACCAGCAATTGGAACGGTTGCTCTTGGGGCGGCTGCTTCTGGTGGGGATGGTGTTCTGCTTTTCCTGCAATCACTGCTTTCAGTTCGTCCTCGCTATAGTCTGCGCCCAGCGTTTTGAATCGGATGAACCGTTTTTGTCGTGCGCCCTTGACGGAAGTGTATTTTCCACGCTTGACCTCATAACCCTGTTGTTCCAGTTTTTGCAGAAAATCTTCGTAATCCTTGGGCTTTTCTGCAAGGATACTGTCGATGATGCCACACAGCCTATCACGATTGCTTTCTTTGGGTGGATAGAGGGTACGTTTCTGCCGTTCCCGGTAGGGCTTTATTTCAATAACAGAGAGCTGATGCTCCAGACAAATCAAGTCGCTCAACCGCTGAACGGCCAGTGCCGAAAAGAAAAAATCCCGGAACTTTTTTGAACCGTCCAATGCGGTGGAGTTGAAAATCACATGGTTATGGATGTGGTGACGGTCCGTGTGCGTTGCCACCACAAAGGCGTGTTTGCCCTTGGTAAAGCGCATGGCTAGTTCGTAGCCCACCTTGTTGGCTTCTTCGGCGGTGATCTCGCCGGGTTTGAACGACTGCCGGATCTGATAGGCAATCACGTCACTTTTCTGTCTGCGCCCGGTAGCAAGTTCATACTGCCGCTTGGTAAGCATAAATTCTTCATCGACTGTCAGAGGACTGCACTCGTGGCAACTCACCAATTCACCTTGCTCGGTCTTATCGGGGTTCTGCACATAATCTGTGCGGCTTTTCAAACAGGCCGCAACGGTCTTTCCCTTATTCTTGTGCAATGCGATCAATCGTGTCGCAGCCATCACGAATCACCCCCTATAAAATGAAAATGCCGCCCGAAGGCGGCAAAGGATTAAAACTATTTCTTACAGTTCTGCAAGCCATTCACTAAAACGCCCGATACCCTCGGTGATGGCAGTTGCACCGAAAAAGAGGATGAAGCAGATGAACTCGGACACCAGCAGGATAAGAAACTGATCCCAAGTTTGACGGCAGGCGGTGTAGATGCCGCAGCCGAAGATGTAGAGCATCAGCGGAGCGACCACATAACTGGACAAAGTGAGCAGCCACTTTGCCATGAGAGCCAAAAACGCCACAAAGAGAGAAATCGGGAAAAGAACAACTTTCTTCAGCATAGACATCATATCAAGCACTTCCTTTCTGTTCGCCCTTATTATAAAGGTATCGACTACTACGTTGCAAGGATGTCAAGCATTATATGTACACCCGCAGTCCTCCAACTGCGGGAATTTTTATAGCTCTGCCAGCTTGGAAAGAATCTGCTTACCGATATCAATCAGTTCATCCAGCCGGGTGCGTAGATCGGCAAGGTCGGCAGAATAGATCTTGCCGCTTTCGTTGACGCGTTTTGCTACCTGATTCAAGTTGTTGCTGCAATTCTGGAGCAAATAAGCCATGCGCCGCAGCTGCGGAAGGTCGAGATTCAGGCAGTAGCCATCCAATGCCATTTTGCGGATATAGGCACTCAGGCTGTGGATGCCCATGCCATACATCTTATCTAAAATGCAGTTCCGTTCTTCATCAGTCACACGAATAAAGAGACGGTGTTCCCGCTTTTTCAAATTATCGGCCCTCCTTATCCAGATAGCTTTTGAACGGCTTAACAGGCTCTGGCTGATTGGCTTTTTCTTCCAGTGCAGACAGCACAGACGGACGAGTTGCGGGTGCTTCGGTTTCCTCTGCTTCTTCGGGAGCATCCTGCGAGGAACTGCGGTCACGGTCGATATTCAATAGAGCATTCAGTTCGGCAAGGCGAGCAGACTTTTCAGCCAGTTCTTCTTCCTGCGCGAAGGGCTTTGCCACTTCAACCTCTGCAGCCTGTTTCTGCTGCTCCAGATTTTGCAGAGCATTTTCGGCGTCTGCAATACGGTCCGTAAAGTTGTCGATGGCATTGTCCAGACGAGTGATATTGCCGCGCGCATCATCGCCCAGCGATACCGGGTAGCTCAACTCTGCCCGAAGAACGGCCTGATGCTCATTCTTAAAGCTGTCGAACCGAATATTCAGTTCAAAGCCACGGTAGGTGCCCAGCAACATCATGTCGGCATTAGGCATCTCCTGCCGAGCCAGCAAAAGCCGTTCGCCCGCAGCCTTTTTGTCATCGTACACCATGCCCTTGATAGTCATGCCGCAGAAGTTTTCTTTGTCCTGTGGGTGTGCTGCTGCAATCTGTGAATCCTGCTGCAAAGCAGCAATGCGGGTTTTCTGTTTCTGGATCTCCTCCGGGAAAGTTTTGAGCAGCTTATCCTCCAGACGATATTTCTGATTCTGGAAGTCTCCGCGCAGCACCTTCAATTTTGCTACCTGCACGTCCAAGTCCATCTTTTCCCGGATGCGAGGGTCGCCTGCACACAGAGCCTTGATTTCTGCGTAAGATAAAGCCTGTTCGTCAATATCATCGCAAGATCGCATAGGCGATTTGCTCGTCATGATCTGCGAGATAAACTTCTGTTTATTCTCAAGGGTCTGATAGAGGTAGGCGTCAAATGTCGATTCCGTGACGTAGTTATAGACGTAGACTTGTTTGTTTTGGTTGCCTTGGCGGATGATTCTGCCGTTGCGCTGGGTCATATCAGACGGACGCCAGCCTACATCCAGATGATGCACCGCTACGAGCAGCGTCTGGACGTTGGTCCCTGCTCCCATTTTGGCAGTGCTGCCCAGCAGCACACGCACCTGTCCGCTGCGTACCTTGGAGAAAAGTTCTGCTTTCTTGTTCTCCGTATCTGCGTTGTGGATGAACTCGATCTCCTGTTCGGGCACACCGGCGTTGAGCAGCTTGGTGCGAATATCATCATAGACGTTGAACGAACCGTCCCCCTTGGGAGTAGACATATCGCAGAAAATCAACTGGGTCAGCTTCTGCTCCTTGGTGTCGTTCCAGATGCGCAGGACGTTGTTGACGCAGGCATTTAACTTGCTGTTGGGGTCATCGGGCAGAGCGGAATTCATCAACCGCTGGTCAAGACCGATTTTGCGGCCATCCGACGTGATTTTCAACATATTATCCACAGAGGGGTCAACAGAACCGCTGTGGACTTCGGCTGCACGTTCGCTCAACGCCTGCACCATGTCCTGTTGGATTTCCGAAGGTTTGACCACCACCGTCTCAAATTTTGCATCAGGCACTGGGAGATGAAGCTGATCGCTGGTCTTGATATCCGCCGCTTCTTTGAACATCGCCATCAGTTCAGGTAAGTTGAAGAACTTCGCAAAACGAGTGCGTGCACGGTATCCGGTGCCTTCGGGCGCAAGTTCAATGGCCGTGGTCGTCTCACCGAAGGTGGATGCCCACGCATCAAAATGGGTCAGCCCTTTCTGCTGTAAGGTGTTGTACTGAAGATAACGCATCAGGGTATACATCTCGGTCATGCTGTTGCTCAGGGGCGTACCTGTTGCAAAAATCACGCCACGGCCACCGGTGATTTCATCCAGATAGCGACACTTGCCGAACATATCGCTGGATTTTTGTGCCTCGCTCGTACTCAAACCTGCGACATTACGCATTTTCGTGTACAAGTAGAATGTGCGCCATCCTCGGAGCCGCACAACGGTCTGCGAGGTAGTG